>JACCDP010377937.1_pt1 | contig 270121 bp, 224 predicted proteins | sample 7445841 | NCBI WGS metagenome assembly JACCDP01 (sample SAMN15323441, study PRJNA562643) | freshwater metagenome | isolation source: river surface water | place: USA:Blue River Watershed | collected 2017-08-17
CTGTAAAGGCATGGATGAAAACCTCTTGCAAGCCCTGTGCCTTACAGGTATTGGTAATGGCCTTGATATGGTTGATATGAGAGTGAACGCCACCATCGCTGACAAGACCCAGCAGGTGTAGTTTTTTTCCATTGTTTTTCGCGTATTGGATAGCAGCAAGTAAAGTTTCGTTCTGGACAAACTCTCCGGTTCTGATCGCTCCATTGATCCGCTGCAACTCCTGGTAAACGATCCTTCCAGCGCCTAAATTCAAATGTCCCACTTCACTGTTTCCCATTTGTCCCTCTGGCAATCCTACCAGCTCACCACAGGTAGTGAGTGTGCTGTTGGGGTATTGCTGATACAATGAGCTCACAAAAGGAACATGGGCATGCTGGATGGCATCACTGTCGGCCTTTGCACCCAATCCCCATCCATCCATGATAACCAATATGCTTTTTTTGTTTTCCATACCCAAATTTACTTCATTTCAATCTATCTTCATTTTGCAAAAGATGCAACCTCTTTCAAAATCCAAAACCGATGAGCAAGCAAAAAGGCAATAATTACGGATTCGTATACAGCACCGATCCCCATTTTCAATTGAACGAAGAAGGAGAGCAGGTTCAAACGCTTCCACCGGAAGAACAAATCTTGCGGGTAACACTGGAAACAAAACACCGGGCAGGAAAGACCGTGACCCTGATCATGGGTTTTGTGGGCAAGGATGAGGACCGGGAAGAATTGGGCAAGAAGCTCAAGAATAGTTGTGGAACAGGGGGATCTGCGAAAGATGGTGAGATTATTCTGCAGGGGGATCACCGGGAAAAAGCAAAGGCCTGGTTGCTCAAGCATCAATACAAAGTGAAATAAAAAAAGACAGGGGTTACCTGTCTTTTTTTATTTATGGGCAAGTGTTGGTTACCAACCTTGTTTGGCAGCGCCGGACTTGATAGCAGCCAAAGCATTGGCTTCACTCAAAAGTGCGGTCAGCTTGTTGCCTTTTCCATCATGACCTTTGGCGATGTATCCGCCTTTGGCAGTTCTGCTGACAACAGCATCCTGCATGGGTACATTCTTTTCCTTGGTCTTTACATTGTAAGCTGTGATCGGATTTGACATGGTGATCGTTTTAATTGTTATTGATAAAGATACTAAATATCCAGTTTAGCGTATTTGGCATGTGATTCAATGAATTCTCTCCTGGGTCCAACCTCATCGCCCATCAACATACTGAAGACCCTGTCGGCTTCAGCAGCGCTTTCAATGGTCACTTTTTTCAGGGTCCTGGAGATTGGATTCATGGTGGTGTCCCACAATTGGCTGGCATTCATCTCACCTAGACCTTTGTAGCGTTGTACGTTCACACTGTCTTCCTTGCCACCACCCAGTTTCTCCACATACATGCGGCGTTGCTCTTCATTCCAGGCATAGAATTGTTCTTTGCCTTTCTTGACCAGGTACAAGGGGGGTTGGGCGATGTAGACATATCCCTGCTCCACCATTTCTTTCATGTAGCGGAAGAGGAAGGTGAGGATCAGGGTTGCGATGTGACTACCGTCCACGTCAGCATCCGTCATGATGATCAGTTTGTGGTATCTCAGTTTGGAAAGATCAAGTGCCTTGGGGTCTTCCGGTGTACCGATCTTCACTCCCAATGCTGTGAACATGTTGCGGATCTCTTCGTTGTCATAGATCTTGTGCTCCATGGCTTTCTCTACGTTCAGGATCTTACCCCTGAGCGGAAGGATGGCTTGGAAGTTACGGTCACGGCCCTGCTTGGCTGTACCACCTGCAGAGTCACCCTCGACGAGGAAGAGTTCACTTTTCTCAGGGTCGCGCTCAGAGCAGTCTGATAGCTTGCCAGGGAGTCCTCCACCGGAAAGTACAGTTTTTCTCTGGACCAATTCACGGGCCTTTCTGGCTGCAGCCCTGGCCTGTGCGGCAAGGATCACCTTGCTGATGATGTTTTTGGCTTCACGGGGATTTTCTTCCAGATAGGCTTCCAATACTCTTGAAACCGTGACATCCACTATGCCCATTACTTCGGAGTTGCCGAGCTTGGTCTTGGTCTGTCCTTCGAATTGAGGCTCGGGAACTTTCACGGATACGATCGCACTCAATCCTTCTCTGAAGTCATCTCCTTCCACCTCCACCTTCGATTTTTCAAAGAGGCCCTGTTTCTTTCCGTATTGTTGAAACACTCTGGTGATGGCCCTTCTAAATCCGGATACATGGGTTCCTCCCTCGATGGTATTGATGTTGTTGACGTAGGAGAAGATATGCTCATTGTAGGAGTCGTTGTAGTTCATCGCAACCTCCACCGCTACATTGGATTCGGCATCATGGCCTTCCATGTAAACGACATTGGGGATGAGGGCGTTGCGCTTGCCATTCTTGTCCAGCATCTCTACAAATTCCACGATTCCCCCTTCACTGAAGAAAACCTGCTGATAGGTATTGCCCTGCTCATCAACTTCACGCAGATCATTCAAGGTGATGCGGATGCGCTTGTTGAGATAGGAGAGCTCTCGCAGCCTGCCTTCCAGGATGTCCTTGTTGTATACATGACTGGTGAAAATGCTGGTATCCGGCCAGAAATGAACAATCGTTCCAGTAATATCGCTGGTACCAATCTCACGGACGGGATACTGGGGAACACCGATGGCATATTCCTGCTCAAATATTTTTCCTTCGCGGTGGACGGTCACCTGCAGCTTGGTACTCAGTGCGTTCACGCAGCTCACACCCACACCATGCAGACCGCCCGATACCTTGTAGGTATTCTTATCGAACTTACCTCCAGCATGCAGTACCGTCATGACCACTTCCAAGGCACTGCGTTTTTCCTTGTGGTGCATGCCCGTAGGAATACCCCTTCCGTTGTCTTTGACGGAAATGGAATTGTCGGGGTGAATGGTGACAAGAATGTCATTGCAATAGCCAGCCAACGCCTCGTCTATGGAGTTGTCCACCACCTCATATACCAGGTGATGCAAACCTTTCACCCCAATGTCTCCTATGTACATGGCCGGTCTCTTCCGGACCGCTTCCAGACCTTCTAATACCTGAATACTATCCGCCCCATAACCGCTGTTGGGTTGATCCAATGGCTCACTGTTTTCTGTGCTCATAAATCTTGTACCTCTCTGTTATTTTTCATTAAAATCTCGTGTCTACAAATTTACCAAATAAAGAGGGGTTCACCTCATTTGAGGAGATGAAAATGGCAGCAGTTTTTCCACATAAAGCACTCATTTTTTGACAATGTTGATACAATTCCCAGCCTTGAACACCGTACCTTTGCTCCCTATGAAATTGTCGGCTCCTGTTTTGGCAATGGGCATGGCTGATTGGACGCAGTTCGATCGGTCCCAACCCCTGTTTGCAGCAGAGAAAAAGATACCTGGAGCATGGCAATACAGTATCAAAAGGCATCCCAAAAACCCGCTGTTGATGGTGAATGAGGAAGGGACGCTCTATTATCATTATGATGAGGACAAGAACAGTCGTTACCTGGAGTTGCGGTTCTGCGTAAGCGGCCAAACCTATTGCAGTCACCCCAACAACCATTGTGAGGAATGCAAACTGAACAGCCAGGCACAATGTGTGGAACAATCCGGCACCCTTGATTTTCTTCAATTTCGTTTTGAGCCCATCCATCTCACCCACTTGATCAGGAGCGAGGGGGTGAATTCTGAAACGGATGCCATCTTGCAATTCCGCTATAGGCATACCTTTTCCAAACCCATCCAGATCACAGGAAGAATCCGGCATACCCTTGATTCCATACTCAATCACCGATACCAGGACGCAGTAGAAAATATTTTCATCAATGCGCAGACACAGATTCTCCTGCTTTACACGCTGGAATCTGTCAACTCCCTGAAGGAGGATGAAGTCCCCGCCTGTAAATTCCTGTCCTATCAAGATGAAAGGGAAAAGATCATTCGTGCTCGGGAGATCCTCTTGTCACATATTGGTGATCCCATCACCATCAAGGAACTCAGCAGGAAAGTAGCCATCAACGAATGCTACCTCAAGAAAGGATTCAAGGTGATGTTCGGGACCACCATATTTGATTTCTACCAGGATCAGCGCATGGAACATGCCCGTTATCTTTTGTATGAAAAGGGCCTTACTGTTTCTGAAGTATCAGCACAATTGGGCTATTCATCCATCTCTCATTTTTCTACCGCATTCAAAAAGCATACGGGCTTGAAGCCTTGTGAGCTGCTCAATCGTTGACATTCTTCCTTTTGCTGTTTGAACATGGATCTGTCATCTATTTGTCAGAAATCATGAGAGCAACCTCATCTGACAATTCCATGATATTGTTCCCTCTTCATTGATTCAATTTTGCAACCAATAGAAGAAATGAGGTTGCTGAATACTTTTATGGGTTTGCTTTTTTCGGGTTTGCTTGCAGCACAGCAGCAAGCAGATACACTGGGTTCCCGGACCATGGACGAAGTGGTGGTCACAGCCACCCGTACCCCCCGACTGATGGGAAATCTTGCCATCCCGGTTAACATCATATCCTCCAAAACCCTTTACCAGAGCGGTTCTTTGCGTTTGCATGATATACTCGGAGAGCAAACGGGTATTAACATCATTGAAAATTTTGGGAAAGGAGTACAGGTACAAGGACTTTCATCTGAATACACGCTAATACTCATTGATGGTGAACCCCTCATTGGCCGGACAGGAGGTGTATTGGACCTTTCCAGGATTTCTGTCAGAAATATCCGCAAGATTGAAATTGTGAAAGGACCCTCCTCGAGTTTGTATGGCTCAGAGGCAATGGGTGGCGTCATCAACATCATCACCGATCTTGCCGGACAAAACAAATCCGATGTATCATTGAGATATGCCAGGTTTAATACATTGGATGGAGGTTTTAATTTCTCCAGGAAAATGGGCAAAACTGATTGGCTTGCCTCCTTCAATTACAATCGTTCCTCTGGATACAGCCTCAAGCCCAACGCACAACAGCAAACAGTGGAACCTTTCTGGCGTTCAGTTCAGCAGGTCAGTATTGGCCATCAATTCAATGAAAAATGGAAAGCCGGAGCTTCTTTGCGTAGGAATTTATCACAGATCGACAATACCATTGTGGTTCAGAACCAGGGGGCTTCCATTCTTTCAAAGGGATATGAACGAAACGATGAATACAATTTCACACCCTATCTGAATTACCAGGCTTCCCCCCGATTGAAAACGGTGCTGAGGGCTTATCTGACTGGATTTGACGCTCGACAGGAATTATCAGTCAAGAATGTAGTCGGTGACTATGATGATCGGTTCCGCCAAAGTTTCCATCGTTTGGAAAACCAGACCGACTGGCAGATCAGAAAGCAATCCGCCTTTACCATTGGAGCGGGAAACATCCTGGAAACAGTTGCGTCCAATCGCTATGACTCTTTGTCGACAAAACGCAGCAACAATATTTCATACTTGTTCCTTCAACACGAAGAGACCATTTCTCCCAAACTCATGCTTGTAGCAGGTTTTCGGTATGATGCGAACAAAGCATATGCCTCTGTTGGTAGTCCCAAACTCGCCCTTCAGTATCATCACAACGAAAAATTATCCTTCAATCTTTCCTATGGGCGCGGTTTCAAAGCACCAGATTTCAGACAGCTTTACCTGAATTTCACCAATCTTGCGGCAGGCGCCTACTCTGTTTTTGGTTCAGAAGTGGCTGTTGGAGAACTCAGTCGTTTGCAAAGCCAGGGCATGATTGAACAGGTGAGCGCTCTTGCTTCCAGGCTATCCGCACTGAACCCTGAGATCTCCGGTGGTTGGAATGGCGGACTGAAATACAATTCCGGTAAAAATCTTTTGGTTACCCTGAATTTGTTTCGCAATGATCTTAGGAACATGATCCTGACAGATATCATTGCCATCAAGAAAAACGGCGGACAGATATATTCTTATTTCAACTTGAAGGAAGCGCTCACACAGGGCTTGGAATTCAATGCTGACAAGCAGTTCAAGCAACTCAGCATCAGGGTGGGGTATCAGTTTCTTCATACTGCTGACAAGGAAGTGACGGATGCGATCCGGTCTGGTAAAATTTTTGCCAGAAGCCTGGAAACCGGATTGGCCAACAGAATGAAATTATCGGAGTATGGAGGTTTGCCCAATCGGTCAAGGCATACGGCCAATATCAAGCTTGGTTATGAAACACCCAAGGAGCAATTCCTCACCCTACGAGCCATTTACAGAAGTCGTTGGGGAACTTTTGATGCCGATGGCAATGGTTTGATCAATCGTGATGATGAATATGCCAGCGGTTACGTACAAGTCAATCTGAGCGCTGGCTTCCCCATTGGCAAGCGGTTGAAGTGGATGATGGGTATAGACAATCTTTTCAATTACAAGGACATCATCAACCTGCCTGGCAATCCCGGTCGGAATGGGTACATGGATTTACAATTCACTTTTTAAACAATAAAAAAACAAGCAATGAGAAGTACAAGGATTATCGGAGGAATGTTTTTGGCCATGGTTATGTTTCAGGCCTGCGAAAAGGATGAAACACCACAGACACAATCAACACTGGTGCAGAAAACCATTTCAAACATTCCGGCAGACACGATCGTAGGTTTGGTCAATGGGCAGCCTGTAGGAGCGGGGAAGTATACTTTCTTCAGCCTTGAAAGCAATTCACTGGTTGCATCATCCGACTCCAATTCATTAAAATGGGATATTGGCATGAGAGGAACTGCCATCATCACGAATGGTGGTAACAGCGGTCCGGGTGCAGGAGGAGCATTTGTTTATGTAGGCACGTTTGATGAGTTGAAGACCATACCTGCCGACTCCGTTTTCAGGAAGGACAATGCCCCTGTTTCCTATGCAATACCCTTGGGCAGCAACAAAGGATGGTATGTTTACAATCCGATCACAACCCTGATTACACCTGTACCCGGTCGTGTATTGGTCATCAAAACAGCATCCGGAAAGTATGCCAAAGTAGAGATCCTGAACTATTACAAGGGAGGCGTAACCCCCGATGCTACCGCTTCTGATGCCGATAAATTGACCAAGCAGCGTTACTATACCTTCCGCTACTCTTATCAGGGGAATGGAAGTACCAGCTTCCAGTAAGCGCAAAGGCAGGCATTTGCATTCGGGTTTGATAACAGGAAAAGGCAAGCACTCCGCTTGCCTTTTCCTGTTATCCTTATGCCCCAAACCCTTTATCTTTGCACCCTTTAGAATCAATATGCAGGCCAATTACAGAGAATACGAACATTTGAATCTCCCCGCATTTGAAAAGATGATGCTGGAGACATGGGATAAAGAAGATGCTTTTGCGAAAAGCATCAGCAACCGCAATGATGCGAAACCATTTGTTTTCTATGAAGGCCCCCCCAGCGCCAATGGTATGCCGGGCATACACCATGTCATTTCCCGAACCCTTAAAGACCTGGTATGTCGGTATAAAACCATGAAAGGTTTTCAGGTCAAGCGCAAAGGTGGTTGGGATACCCATGGTCTCCCAGTTGAGTTGGGAGTGGAAAAAGAATTGGGGATCACCAAAGAGGATATTGGCAAGAGCATAACCATCGAAGAATACAATGCCAAATGCCGAGAGGCGGTATTGCGGTACAAAGACAAATGGGATGAGATTACCCAAAAAATGGGCTATTGGGTAGACCTGAAGAATCCCTATATCACTTTTGAAAATGACTATATTGAATCACTTTGGTGGTGCCTGAAAAGATTGTATGACAAGGGACTTTTGTATGAGAGTGTCAGCATTCAACCCTATTCCCCGGCTGCAGGAACAGGCCTTAGCTCACACGAGTTGAATCAGCCCGGAACCTACAAGGATGTGAAAGATACTTCTGCAGTGGTCATGTTCCGGTTGGATGAATCGTCCAATCTTGATCATCCCTATCTCAAAGCCCTCACAAGTGTTGTAAGGAATGGAGCTCCCGTTTATTTCATGGCATGGACGACCACTCCCTGGACACTGCCCTCCAACCTGGGCCTTACGGTGGGTCCCAACATTGCATATTCCCTGGTAGAAACATTCAATCCTTACACCGGTGATCCCATCAATGTGATCCTTGCAACCCCCTTGATATCCAAGTATTTCAAAGTGGAAGCAAAGACGATATCAGCCAATGAATACAAGGCAGGTGATAAACTGATTCCTTGGGAAGTATTGACAGTATTCAAAGGTTCTTCCATAGAAGGATTGTATTATCAACCCTTGATGCCTGCTGATGCCAACTCCATGGATCGCATAAAAGAAATAACACCTGAAGCCAATCCCTTCAAAGTAGTAGTGGGTGATTTCGTTACCACAGAAGACGGTACAGGTATTGTACATACGGCACCTGCATTTGGTGCAGATGACTACAAAGTGGGCAAGAAAAACAATCTTGGTATTTTAACGTTGGTTGACCGTGAAGGAAAGTTTATAGACGGAGTAGGTGAATTCAGCAATCGCTATGTAAAGAATTACAAGAACGAAGAAAATTATGCAGACGTCAATGTTGACATCTGTGTGCAGCTGAAAAAAGAAGGCAAGGCCTTCAAAGTAGAAAAATACGAACACAATTATCCCCATTGCTGGCGTACCGATAAACCCATTTTGTACTATCCGTTGGATGCCTGGTTCATTCGCACCACTGCCTTGAAGGACAGGATGGTGGAGTTGAACAAAACCATCAACTGGAAACCCAAATCGACTGGAGAGGGAAGGTTTGGCAATTGGTTGGAAAACATGGTCGACTGGAACCTGAGCCGCAGTCGTTTCTGGGGAACCCCCCTTCCCATTTGGAGAACCGAAGATGGAACAGAACAAGTTTGCATCGGTTCTGTGGATGAACTGAATGCAGGCATCCGCAAGGCGGCAGCAGTGCTGGGTGGCACTGTCAATGCCGCTTTTGTCAAGGATGGATTAAAAGACTTGCACAAGCCTTTTGTAGATGATGTAGTGCTGGTCAGTGATAGCGGAAAACCCATGAAGCGTGTTCCGGATTTGGTGGATGTGTGGTTCGACAGTGGAGCAATGCCCTATGCACAATGGCATTATCCTTTTGAGAACAAGGAAATGATTGACAAAGGGGAAAGTTTCCCTGCCGATTTTATTGCAGAAGGAGTGGACCAGACAAGGGGTTGGTTCTATACCCTGCATGCTTTGGGAGCTTTGTTGTTTGATTCTGTTGCCTACAAGACCGTTGTATCCAATGGATTGGTGCTGGACAAGAATGGCAACAAGATGAGCAAGCGCCTGGGCAATGTGGTGGATCCATTTGCCACCATTGATACTTATGGTGCGGATGCCACAAGATGGTACCTGATCACCAACGCATCGCCATGGGACAACCTCAAATTTGATATTGAAGGAATCAAGGAAGTACAAAGGAAATTCTTTGGTACGCTTTACAATACTTATCAGTTTTTTGCTCTTTATGCCAATGTAGATGGATTTTCTTTCAAAGAAGCATCGATCCCATTCACAGAAAGACCTGAGATCGATCGCTGGATCTTGTCCAGTTTGCAAAGCCTGATCAAGGAAGTGAACCGACACATGGATGATTATGAACCCACCATGGCTGGCAGGGCCATTGATCAGTTTGTGGATGAGCTGCTCAGCAACTGGTATGTCAGGCTTTGCAGGAGAAGATTCTGGAAAGGGGAATATGGTACAGACAAGATCAGTGCTTATCAGACACTCTATATCTGTTTGGAGACGGTTGCCAAGCTTAGTGCCCCGATCTCACCGTTTTTTACGGATGCAATTTTCAGGAACCTGAATGCCGTAACGGGCAAAGAAAATGCAAGCTCTGTTCACCATGCCGATTATCCTGTAGCGAATGAGGAATGGATCGATTTGGCTTTGGAAGAAAGAATGTCGATGGCCCAGGAATTGTCATCGCTTGTATTGTCCATTCGCAAGAAAGTGAACATCAGGGTTCGGCAACCCCTGCAAAAAATGTTGATCCCCATCAGTGGAGAGTCGATGAGGGCACAATTGCAAAAAGTGGAAGACTTGATTCTTTCTGAAGTGAATGTCAAGCAAATGGAATATTTGCCGGCAGACAATGATTTTATTCGAAAGAAGATCAAAGCCAATTTTGTGATCCTGGGCAAGAAATTAGGAGCGAAAATGAAGGCTGTGTCATCGGTCATCGCTGCCATGGAACAAGAAGCCATAAGGAAATTGGAAGCGGAAGGCAAAATAGAGATTCAGGTGGAGGGTGACGCCATCGAGATCCTGAGGGAAGAAGTCGATATCCAAAGTGAAGATGTACAGGGATGGATGGTTGCATCCAGGAATGCCTTGACGGTAGCCTTGGATGTTACGGTCACAGAAGAGCTCGAACAGGAGGGCAATGCCCGTGAGCTGGTAAACCGAATCCAGAAAATGCGAAAAGACATGGACCTGGAATTGACCGACAGGATTTTGGTGGAGGTGCAATCAGAAATGAGCCTGGATGCTGCATTTAGTCGATATAATACCTATATTTGCGCCGAAATTTTGGCTGATCGTCTGATCATCCAGCCAGGGCTTTCTGAGGGGGTTGAAAATGAGATAAATGGTAAAACCCTGAAAATCAAAGTATTAAAACAAGCATAAGCATCATGGCAACAAAGAAACCAGCACCCAAGAAAGCAGCAAAGCCTGCCGCTAAACCAGCCCCTGCAAAAAAAGCTGCACCGGCTGCAAAATCTTCTGCTTCAAAATCAGTTGCCAAAAAAGCTGCGCCAATAAAGAAAGCAGCCTCTGCAAAAAAAGCTGCACCGGCCAAGAAATCAGTACCGGCTAAAAAGGCTGCTCCTGTTAAAAAGGCTGCTGCTCCGGCACCAAAAGCTGTTGCCAAGAAGTCTGTTCCTGCAAAGAAGGCAGTTCCTGCCACCAAGCAGGCCCCTGCAAAAAAGGCAGCGCCAGCAAAGAAAGCGGCACCAGTCAAGGCAGCCCCCGCAAAGAAAGCGGCACCTGTTAAGGCTGCCCCTGCACCCGTAAAGAAAGCGGCACCTGTTAAGGCTGCCCCTGCACCCGTAAAGAAAGCGGCACCTGCCAAAGCTGCCCCTGCCCCCGTAAAGAAAGCGGCACCTGCTAAAGCTGCCCCTGTGCCAGCCAAAAAAGCGGTACCTGCTAAACCTGCTCCCGCACCGGTAAAATCGGCACCTGCAAAGGCGTCCGGAAAAGCACCGGCCAAAAAAGTACCCATGATCTCTCCTGAGACAAGGTTTGCTGAAACCAGCAAGGTTACTGCCAGTGCTGCTGAAATTCGCAAAGCCCTTCGTGCAAAAGAGGCAAAAAAAGACGCGAAGCCTGTACCCATGCCTAAAATCTCTGCAAAATCTTCTCGTAAATACGAACCAGAATTCACCAAGTCTGTACTCGACAGTCAGTCCGTTAGTGCTCCATCAGGTCCAACACAGCGCTATTCTGATGCTGAATTGGCTGAGTTCAGGGAGTTGGTTCAGAACAAACTCAACGCCGCCAAGCAAGAGCTGGCTTACCTGAATGGACTGATCACAAGGAAAGATTCCATGAGTGGAGAAGATTCAGATACGCGCTATATGACCATGGAAGATGGCAGTCTTAGCATGGAGCGTGAGCAACTGAGCCAAATGGCCAGTCGCCAGATCGATTTCATTGAAAAGCTGGAGAAGGCGATGATGAGGATCGAGAACAAAACCTATGGCATTTGCAGGGTTACTGGAAAGCTCATCGATAAAGCCAGGTTGAAAGCGGTTCCTCATGCAACCCTCAGCATGGAAGCCAAGATGAACATGAACAAGCCCGGTTCTTTTCAAAACAATCAGTAAGCTTATCTCATTTCTTGCAGGCTAACCAACCTTTTGTAGGTCCCGTTGATCTGCATCAGCTCCTCGTGTGTGCCTATTTCAGAAATTTTACCTTCCTGCAAAACAACAATGGCATCTGCATGCCGCACTGTTGAAAGTCTGTGCGCAATGATAATGCTTGTCCTGTCTTTCATCAGATGGTTGATGGCATCTTGTACCCATTTTTCACTTTCAGTATCGAGCGAGGAGGTGGCTTCGTCCAGAATCATGATGGGAGGATTCTTCAATACAGCACGCGCAATGGTCACTCTTTGGCGTTCGCCACCACTTAGTTTGGATCCACGATCACCCACCAGGGTATTGTAGCCATTGTCTTTTTTGCTGATGAATTCATGGGCATTGGCAATGGTTGCTGCCTTCACGATATCGTCTGCTGAGGCGTTTTCATTTCCCAGGGAAATATTGGCACTGACGGTGTCGTTGAAAAGAATGGGTTCCTGGGTCACAATTCCCATCAGGTTCCTAAGATCCTTGAGTTTAAAACGCTTGATGTTGATCCCGTCAATCAGCACTTCACCAGCACTGGCATCGTGGAAACGGGGAATAAGGTCTGCGAGTGTTGATTTTCCTGCCCCTGACGAACCGACGAGCGCAATCGTTTGCCCCTTTTTGATGGTAAGGTTGATATTGTCTAAGATGGTTTTATCTGGATAAGAGAAGCAAACATTTTTCAATTCAATCGATTCATTGAATCCTTCAATTGACAGGGGGTGAGGATCCTCCTTCACGGACTCTTCTTCTTTGATCAATTTTTGGATACGCTCGATGCTGGCGGCTCCTCTTCTGATATTGTAGGAGGCTGTGCTAAAAGCTTTTAATGGATTGATGATCTGGGTAAAAATGGCAATGAACGTGAGGAAGTCCGGGCCATTCAGTCCAAAATCATTTTTCAATACCAATGTTCCTCCGTAATACAGGACGCAGCATACTGCGAGAATGCCGAGTGACTCTGAAACGGGCATGGCCAGGTCTCTTCTTCTGATGGCCTTGTTCTTTATTTCAAACAATTCATGGTTCTCTTTTTCAAATCTCCTCAATTGCTGTTGTTCAGCATTGAAAGCTTTAACCACCCTGATGCCACCCAGAGTCTCTTCAATGGTACTGAGGATCTCTCCGAGTTTGATCTGAACACCGGTTGAAACTTTTTTCAATGATCTGCCGATCCTACCGATGATCAATCCTGCTATCGGCAAAAAGAGCAGCAGGAAGAGAGATAGTTCCGGACTCAGGTTGATCATCGCAAAAAGATAAAAACAAATCAGGATGGGTTCTCTGAAAAAACTTTCCAAAAAGCTGATGGTGGAAAATTCCACATCCTGCAGGTCATTGGTCAATCTGCTCATGATATCCCCTTTACGCTGTTCATTGAAAAAACCAACCGGGAGTTCCAATATTTTGCTGAACATGTCGGTCCGCATGTCATTGATGATGCTGTTTCGGATCGGGGTTAGCAAATAAAGGGAGAAATAGAGGCAAATATTTTTTAGAAGGATGGCCAATACCACCATGGTGCAGATAATCCCCAGGGCTTTGATCTTGCCTTCGTCTGTTTGGGCAAGGGCTCCCACATTGTTGTACAGCCAATCAGATAAGGCCCCCAGTCGGAAGCGAGAGGGTTGTAATCCATTCTGGCTGCCGAGTCCAAATATGAGCGTCAGAAAGGGGGCCAGCATGGTCAGGGAGACCAGTGAGAAAAGGGCTGAAAAAATATTGAGGGAAAGATATCCCACCACCAGTTTGGGGTATCTTTTGATATAGGAAAAAATAATGCTTAGGCTTTTCATCGGCCGGTTGTCGTCAATTTTGAATTATTCGGTTCAAAAGTAACTAATTTTACAGCCATTGGGGGATACGTTATGCAGGAAAGCAAAAGACAGAAACAGGTAGCAGGTGTAATTCAGGAGGAAATGAATGATATTTTCCTGAGAATGGGATTGAACATGGTCAATGGTGGGATGGTATCCATTTCATCAGTGAAAGTTACCCCCGATCTCCTGGAAGCAAGAATTTACCTTAGTCTATTTCAGGTGAAAGATGCAGAGGCCGTCATCAAGCGCATTGAAGAAAGGAAAGGTGAATTGAAAAAAGAATTGGGATTGCGGGTAAAGCAACAACTAAGGCGAATGCCCGAGCTCCGGTTCTTCAAGGATGACACATTGGATCATGTTTTCAAAATGGAAGAGATCTTCAAAAAAATAAACGAAGAACGCAAGTCATGACCATTGGCAATATCCTGAAATTTGCCTGGAGGTATTTCAGGGCCAAAAAATTAACCAATGCCATCAACATCATTTCTTGGATCAGTGTTGTGGCCATTACTTTTGGAACAGCTTCGTTGATCACCATTTTTAGTGCATTCAATGGTTTTGAATCTTTGGTAAAGTCTTTGTACGCTTCCTTTTATCCCGATATCCGGGTTACACCTGTAAAGGGAAAGATGCTGCATATCAGCAGAGATCAGTTGGATGCCCTTCAAAAATTGAAGGGAATTGGCAGTTATTCCCTCGTGGTCGAAGAGAAAGCTTTATTACAAAATGGCGCTCTCCAATCTGTTGTTACGATTAAGGGGGTGGATGAAAACTTTTCCAATGTGAGTGGGATTGACTCAGCCATTTATCATGGCAACTATCAACTTGGTAACGAAGAAAAGCCCGGATTGGTCTTAGGGATAGGCATTGAACAGGCATTGGGTTTGCAGGCGGATCGTTCTGTTTATCCGTTGATGATTTATTTGCCCCGAAAGGGAATTTCATTGGCTGCGGATCCCACTGCTGCATTATCATCTGCTACCATTTATCCGCAAGGCAGTTTTGCCATTCAAAGTGAATTTGACAACCAGTACGCCATTACCGACCTGAATTTCCTCAAAACATACATGTCTTACGCAGATGATGAGTATTCAGCCATCGAAATCAAGCTTTCCGAAAAAAGCAATGGGGCTGTATGGCAAGATCAGTTGCAATCGATGTTGGGTGCTGGCTTTCTGGTTGAAAATCGGTACGAACAAAACAGGACATTGTACACTACCATCCGATTGGAAAAATGGGCCATCTATGCAATTTTCACCCTTATCCTGGTTGTGGCTGCCTTTAACATGATAGGGGCACTCAGCATGTTGGTGTTGGAGAAACAGAAGGACATACAGGTTTTGAAAGCGATGGGTGCGGCCGATCTTTTGATTCAAAGAATCTTTTTGGCAGAAGGGATTTTATTGGGAACCTTAGGAGCGATTGCCGGTATGGTACTCTCTTTGCTCGTTTACTTTTTACAAACCAAGTTCAAGCTCGTCCCCCTTCAGGGAGCAACCTTTTTGATTGACCATTATCCCTTGAAGTTGATGGCATCTGATTTTTTCATCGTCGCTACAACGGTTTGGATCATTGCCATTGCTGCGGCATGGTTTCCAGCAAAAAAAGCATCACAGAGAACAATGGAACTTAGAAATTGATCAATAGTCGCCCAGGGTTTCAGGAAGCTGTGCCAGTGCTTTGGCGAGCTGCTCATCGTTAGGAGCGATACCATGCCATCCATGGTCATTTTCCATGAAGTCCACACCCTTTCCCATCAAGGTATGCATCATGATAGCGATCGGTTTACCCTTGCCGGTTAAGCTTTTGGCTTCTTCCAAAACCTTTATCACATCTTCCATGTCATTTCCTTGCATTTGCAGGGTTGTCCAGCCAAATGCTTCAAATTTTTCAGTGATATTGCCCAATGACATGACCTTGTCTGTAGGTCCATCAATTTGTTGTCCGTTCCAATCAACCGTAGCGATCAGGTTGTCTACTTTGTGATGGGCAGCAAACATGACAGCTTCCCAAATTTGTCCTTCTTGCAATTCTCCATCACCATGAAGGGAGAACACCAGTTGTGGGTCCTTGTTCAGTTTTTTTGACAAGGCAGCACCGATGGCAACGGAGAGACCCTGCCCCAGTGAACCTGATGCTATTCTTACCCCCGGCAGATCTTCATGCGTAGTAGGATGACCTTGCAACCTGGAACTTAGTTTTCTGAAAGTGGAAAGTTCTGAAACAGGGAAATAACCACTTCTAGCAAGACAGGAATAAAAAACGGGAGAGATGTGTCCATTGGATAAAATGAAAATATCCTCGTTCAATCCATCCATGCTGAAAGCAGGGTTGTGTTTCATGATCTTAAAGTAGAGGGCAGTCAAAAAATCTGCGCAACCCAGTGAACCACCTGGGTGACCACTTTGTACGCCATGTACCATCCTTACGATATCCCTTCTGACTTGATGAGCGGTTTCCTGCAAAGTTGACATTTGGTAGTATATTTTGGCAAATCTAATGCATTTGAGTTTTTCTTTGATTATATCCAATAATTTAAAGTGTGAGTTAATCAGATGCAATCAATCAAAGTTCGGAAAGGAATAGCCTGCTTTTTTATAGTGCGATAAAGTGACATATGGGAATTATTATTTTATCAACGTTTGTTTCATTTTTTCTCGCTTTTGTATCCATACCCGTTGTGATAAAAATTGCGGATTACAAAAAGCTTTTTGATCACCCCGGGGAACGCAAAGTACATTTCACCCCCGTTCCATCCTTGGGGGGTATTGGTATTTTTGCTGCGGTATCCTTCTCTGTTTCTATCTTTGTTCCATTCTCCCTGTATCCTGGATTTCAATATTTTTTGGGTGCTGCCATCATCATTTTCTTTCTGGGGCTCAAAGATGATATCCTGTTGATTTCTCCAATCAAAAAATTCATGGGACAGCTGATGGCCGTTTTTTTACTTTCCTACCAGGGACAATTTCAGTTGTCGTCGCTGCATGGGTTTTTGGGCATCCATGAATTGCATCCCGCAATCGCAACCGCTTTTACTTATTTGACATTTTTGGTGATCATCAATGCATTTAATTTGATTGATGGGGTAGATGGATTGGCGGGGATGTTGGGATTGATCTCTACCCTTTTTTTTGGCGCCGTGTTCACTTTGGAAAATCAACCAGCCTATGCAATTTTGGCTTTTTCAACTGCCGGAAGTTTGGCAGCTTTTCTGGTGTACAATATCTCACCTGCCAGAATATTCATGGGAGATACCGGTTCCCTCTTACTGGGGCTTGTGAACGCAGTGCTGGTAATTCATTTCATCAATTTTGAAACATCCTCTTCCGCCCTGATTCAATTTCCTGCTGCTCCTGCCTTGGGTTTTGCAGCAATATTCCTTCCCTTGATGGATACCCTAAGGGTTACCCTGCTCCGCATATACAACGGTCGTTCCCCTTTTGATCCTGACGTGAACCATGTTCACCATGTTCTGCTGAAAAGAGGGTTGTCGCATATCAGGATTACAGGTATTCTTTCTGTTGCAGCAATTGGATTCATTATCTTGACATATGTGTTGCTTCCTTTGGGGATTACATTTGTTATTTTTTCCATCATTACGCTCGCTACTGCAATGATCTCATTTACAACCTGGTCAGGCAAGAAGCGGTCGACATATACGGGAGGCCCCCAAATGCCAGCTGTTCATAACAAGAAGACAAGTGGGTTCATTACCAGGGTTTCTGTCTCTGATCCAGAGATCAACAATTGAGAACTAGATTAAATAATTGATCTTTTCTATTCATTTGTTAGCTTTGCTATCCTAAATCTTATTTATGTCTGAGGAACTAAACATGCACATCGATGATGCCTCCAGCTCAATGGAAAAGGCAATTGCACACCTTGAAGTGGAATTGAGTAAAATGAGAGCAGGTAGGGCAAATCCCCAGATGTTTGACGGTTTGGTAGTGGATTATTATGGTTCACCTACTCCCATTGCTCAGGTGGGAAATATATCCGTAGCGGATGCTAGAACGCTTACCATCCAGCCATGGGAAAAAAACATGCTTCAGCCCATCGAACGATCCATCATTGCAGCCAATCTGGGTGTAACCCCACAAAATGATGGAGCGATCATCAGGATATTCCTTCCACCCTTAACGGAGGAAAGAAGAAGAGAGATCGTAAAAAGGGTACAGGGTGAAGGGGAATCTTCCAAAGTTGCCATCCGCAACATCAGGCGTGATGCGATCGAACAGGTGAAAAAGCTTCAGAAAAATGGATTGAGCGAGGACATTGCTCAAGATGCTGAAAAAGAAATTCAGGAACTGACCAATAAATTTATCGCTTTGGTCGACAAACACCTGGCTGCCAAAGAAAAAGAGATCATGTCAGTGTAACATCCCCGTTTCTTTTTTCAAAAATACAAGGCAAAGGGGTTGGTCATTCCTTGTTTGCTAGTCTTACGCCAACGAGGATGATCAGCATGGCCATCACCTGGTAAACAGTGATAGGTTCTTTGTCCAGAATACCCCATCCAATGGCGATAAAAGGTATGCCGTAGGTTACCGTTGAAGAAAATACGGGTCCCGCTTTCTTGACCAACAGATAGAAAATTACAGATGCCAGTCCTGTATTCACGATTCCCAAGGTGGCTGCTGCCAGGATGCCACTGTTCCAGTTTCCGTTGATCAGTTGAGGGGCTGAAAAAAATCCCGTTGCAGCAAGTATGATCAGCCCTGGTATGATGAGGGAGGTGAAGGCAATGGCAGCAACATGCATGGGGGCTGCATCTTTTACAAAACGGGTAATCACATTCACGTTCAAGCCATAACAGATGGTAGCAAGAATGATGAAAAGGCTATAGCTGATGTGTTCAGTGTTAATGGATCCGGTATTTCCCAAAACCAGTATCATCATGCCTGCAAATCCCAGGAACATCCCCATCCATTTCAGGGAACTGATCTTTAGTTGGAAGAAAACCGCTCCGATGGCAACGGTAAATATCGGTGTGAGAGAATTCATGATGCCCGCCAGGGAACTGTCCACCTTGGTTTGAGCAAGGGTAAAGCAAAAAGAAGGAATAAAAGTCCCGAGAAACCCCGATAGAATGATGGGTATGATCATGTTTCTGGGTACTTTTCGGTAGGCCTGAAATGCCAGTGGGAGCATGATGGTACCGGCACTTATGATCCTGATCAAAGCCAAATGATAGGGATTGATCGCTTCAAGTCCCTCTTTCATCAAGATAAAGGAACTGCCCCATATGAGGCAAAGAAGAAAATACAGTATCCATTTCATGGAATTGGCTTTTAATGAGGAAAGCAAAGGTCGTAAAAATGAGTATATTTGTCGTCATCCTATAAAAATTGAATTGGTTTGAATACTGCTTCCTATCAGATCAGGTTGCCTCAGTTCGAAGGTCCTTTTGACCTTCTTCTTTTCTTCATCGAAAGAGATGAGCTTGACATTTACAATATCCCCATCAAAAATATTATTGATGATTTTCTTGCTTTTATCAAGCAATCAGAGCAAGACAATATTGAGTTGAGCAGTGAATTCATCTTGTTTGTTTCTACTTTGATGAGGATCAAGGCCAAAATGCTTTTGCCCAGAAAAGAATTGGATGAGCAGGGCAATGAGATCGATCCCAGAAAAGAGCTGATCGATAAAATCCTGGAATACAAAAAATTCAAGGAAGCTTCTCTGAAGCTTGCAGAATTGGAACAACAACGCATGTTCATGGTCAAGCGCGGGAATTTGCAGCAGGATTTACATGCTGTAGGAGAAGAGGCTTCCGAAGGAACGGAAATACAATCCATCTCGCTCTTCAAGCTGATGAAGGTATTTGAAAGGGTGATGCAAAAACTGCATGATCGGCAGAACAAGCCTCAGCACGTGGTGTATCGGTACAACTATACCATGGAAGAAAGCAGGGAACATGTACTCAAAGTTTGCTCAACGGAAAAGACCATGTCTTTTGAGAAAATATTTGATGTGTGTGAAGACAGGCTTCATGCCATTTTCCTTTTCCTTACCGTGTTGGAACTGGTGCAACAAAATTATATGTCCATCATCATCGGTGAAGGAAGAAATAATTTTATCGTTGAATACAACGAGAGCCGTCCCGAAGACCCCATCGTTACGATCATTGAAGGATAGTAACAGCGGCACCTGCCATTTCTCGAACCGCCTTGGCAATGGCTTCTGCATCATAACCACATTCCTTGTGCAACTCTTTTTGTGAACCATGCTCTACTATCCGGTCTGGTATGCCAAGTATTTTCACTTCCGCTTTGTAATGATGTGCTGCCATGAATTCCAATATGGCTGAACCTACACCTCCTACCACGGTTCCATCTTCAACCGTTATAACTTTTGAATAACGTTGGAAAACTTCATGAAGCATCTCTTCGTCGAGTGGTTTGGCAAACCTCAGATCATAATGGGCAGGATCGATTCCGTCTGATTTTAGATTTCTGATGGCAGCGGCAGCAAAATTTCCAGGGTGGCCAAAACTGAGGATGGCAACATCCTTTCCATCCTTTAATTTTCTTCCCTTACCAATGACGATGGCCTTCATCTCTGTTTTCCATTCCGGCATGACTCCCTCACCCCTAGGGTAGCGAATAACAAAGGGGAGTTCAGTACTGGGAAGTTGGGAAGTATACATCAGATCCCTCAGTTCCGCCTCATTCATGGGGGCAGATACAATCATATTGGGGATGCAGCGCATGTAGGCTATGTCGTAAACACCATGATGAGTGGGGCCATCATCTCCCACCAGTCCTCCTCTGTCAAGACAAAAAACAACTGGAAGTTTTTGTATGGCCACATCATGTACAACCTGATCGTAAGCCCTTTGCATGAAAGAAGAATAAATATTGCAAAAAACCTTCAAACCCTGTGTTGCCATGCCTGCACTCAAGGTAACTGCATGTTGTTCACAAATACCCACATCGATGGCCCTTCCTGGCATTTCATCCATCATGAATTTGAGGGAAGACCCAGAGGGCATGGCGGGAGTAATTCCAAATATTTTTGGGTTTTCCTTCGCCAGTTCAATCATCGTCCTTCCAAAAACATCCTGGTACTTGGGAGGCTGTGGAGTATCATAGTTTTTTTTGAAGATCTCTCCTGTCACCTTATCGAACAAGCCAGGCGCATGCCATTTGGTCTGATCTTTTTCTGCCAGGGCATATCCTTTTCCTTTCGTGGTGATGATGTGCAATAATTTCGGCCCCGGGATCTCACGCAGATCCTTAAGGGTATCCACCAACTTGGTAATGTTGTGACCGTCAATGGGACCGAAATAGCGCATTTTCATTGATTCAAAAAGATTGCTCCTTTTGTTGATGAATCCTTTGATGGAGTGCTCCAGTTTGCTGGCCATCTCCCTGGAAAAATTGGCACCCAACGGCAGTTTGCCCAGGGTCTTCCAGATATCATCTTTCAGTTTGTTATAAGTGTGCGAGGTAGCGATATCGGTCAGGTATTCTTTGAGAGCCCCTACATTGGGATCAATGCTCATGTTGTTGTCATTCAGGATCACCAACATATCGGCATCAGCCACACCGGCATGGTTCATGGCTTCGAAGGCCATGCCCGCAGTCATGGAACCGTCTCCGATGATGGCGACAGATTTTTTATCTTCTTCCCCATTGTACTTGGCAGCAATTGCCATACCCAAGGCAGCCGAAATGGACGTTGAAGAGTGGCCAACACCAAAAGTATCATATATGCTTTCACTCCTCTTGGGAAATCCACTCAGCCCACCGTATTTCCTGTTGGTATGAAAATTATCCCTTCGCCCGGTCAGGATCTTGTGTCCATAGGCCTGGTGTCCAACATCCCATACCAACTGGTCATAAGGAGTATTGTATACATAATGTAGGGCAACCGAAAGCTCTACCACACCCAAACTGGCCGCGAAATGTCCTCCATGAATGCTCACCACATCGATGATATACTGCCTAAGCTCCTGGCATACCTGGTGCAGTTGTTCCTTTTCGATTTTTTTCAGATCAGCAGGACTATCAATCTTTTTTAACAAAGCGCCGGGTTCGATTTGCATGCTACAATGCTGGTTTATGATTTTCAAAACAAAACGAGCGTCAATTTGTTCGGAGTTAGGGGAACAATTGGGACATAAAGTTAATCAAAATCCATCCCCCTGCAACAAAAACAAAAGGCCCCCCCGCAGGCCCCTGAAAACACCAATATTCGTTCAAACATCAGTTTTTGATGATCCTGCTGATCTGGCTTTCACCACTGACTTGTTTTTTCAGTTGTACAATGTAGATACCCTTGGGCAGTTTTGTAGTAATGAGCCTGTAATTATTTTGACCTGTTTTCAGTGCCAACTTTTCATGGATCAAGAGTTGACCGGCAGTTGACAAGATTTTCACCTCCAATACATCTTCTCTGTTGCCGTATTCGCTGAAACCCAGATAATCATGGAAGCTATTGGGAGCAATTTTTATGCCATAATCTCCGGCTGTATTTACCAAGTGCAGAATGTTAGAATATTGAACTTTGCCATTGATATCCGTCATGGCCAATCTAAAGAAATGGTTTCCGCCCGATTCCTGATGGAATTGAATAGACTGAAGTCCTTTTCTTTTCTCAAAGGGCAGATTTTCGGGTTTCAGGAAGTTGCTGCCATCTAAACTGGACTCCAGTTGCAACAATTTCATGTCGTTGTCAGTTTCAAGCACAATATGGAAGCGGTTGTATTTGCCGATGTTCTGTCCCCTGAATTCTTTTAGTTTGATATCCATGGTAGCGCAGGGTCCAAGCTCAAAAGTGAAAAACTGCTGGTTACAGCCTGCAACAGGTTCGATGACGATATTGTATTTGCCAAGGGGGAGATTGCTCAATTCTACACCAGGAGAGGAACTATCTGTTCCATTGGCATATACATCTTGGGAGCTGAACTGGCCATCTTGGTTGTTATCATACCCCACTGTATAGTTCATCGGAAAATAGGTTCCAGGGGAGGGACTTGTAACGGTAAAGACAGCATTGCCTGTGATACAGTTGACATTCAAGGTAGTGAGCATGGTCATGGATAGGGTAGAAGTTGCGCCATTGTTTTTGTTGGTTTCTCCAGCATTTTGCCAAGCTTCCTTTTCCCATTTGCAGTCACCATCAACGATTCTGGCAAAACTATTGCCCCTGCCCTGGGATTCACCGATCTCCTCGTACATTATCGTCAGGTTGTCCAGATCAAAAGTAAATGGACTGCACCCCCCTGCAGCAGCGGTGGTGATGGCATTGGCGCTTTCAAGACTTTCCATTTTTCTGACAACTGCATCTATGACGATACCAGCAGCATTGAATAGGACCAGTTGTTCGCCGGCGGATCCACCATCCGTCATGAATCCATCGTTTGTGGTGGGAATAGGGCCACTAGTACAGCCACAGGTATTCCAGTTGAGGTGAGCGGTTACATTTTTGTTGATGTTGGCACAAGGAGCATTGATGGTGTTTTGTCCGCCTAACACGTAAAATGAGTCAGGTTGGAGAATGGTATTGGCGGGAATGGTGATGGAATAATCTCCATCCGTAATGACGTAACAACCAATATTCACAGGACCAGGCCCTAGATTTTTCAATTCGATGAATTCTGCTGTAACGGCGCAAGCTTCACCGGGCCATGCCATGAACTCATTGATAACCACCCTTCCCTGCGCCTGGGATGTATTTTCCAAGATCAGAAAAACAGCCAGAAGGGGGATGATGAAATGCTGCCTTGTCTTGGCATAGGTATTCATAGGTGTTGGATGAATGAAGAATTAGAACGAAGATTTTTAACGGTTTATTATGCAATAGGGCAGAAAATGGCAACCGATAAGCCTTGTTTCCCGCCTTTGGTCTAATTTTTGGTTTTTCATTGGACCCCAAGCCATAGTTTTGGGCCATCATGAGGAATATCTTGAATCAAATACCCAAGTATTGGCTTTTCCAGTTGTTGGGTTGGGGACTCTTCACTGGAATCAACATTTTCTTTGCTGTCAGCTATAGCCTTTTCGACCGACAGTTCATCAGCCGATTGGCAGTATACATTGTAGTAGGGGTGATTTTTACTCACCTGATGCGCATGTCTATCCGGTCTGTAAAGCTCCTGGAGCGCAATACCAATTGGCAGTTTCTTGGATTCATTTTGTTTTCCATCCTTTTTGCATTTGTAGTAGGGGCCCTTGAGACCTATATCAGTGTGCTTGCAAAGCTGGAGTACAAGGAAGAGTTGAAGTTGGGCCTGCTCCAGAAAATGACCAGTAATGTCTTTACCTCATTTGTATATTTATTTATCTGGAATTGCATCTATTTCATTTATCACTATGTGGAGCAATCCAGGAAAAACCAGTTGGACAAACTAAAACTGGAAGCATTGATCAAATCCCTTGAGCTCAAAACCATCAAATCCCATATCAATCCCCATTTCATCTTCAATGCCTTGAACAGCATCAGGGCCCTCATTGATGAAGATCCAACCCGTGCAAGACAGGCAGTCACTGCCCTCAGCAATATTCTGCGTTCGAGCATGTTCTCCGATCAGCAGGAAACCATCACCCTTGAAAAGGAAATGAACATCGTCAAAGATTATCTTGATCTTGAGCTGATTCGGTTTGAGGATCGATTGAAATTGACCTATGAAATTGAAGACGAAACACTGGACGATGCAGTTCCCCCCATGATGCTGCAAATGCTGGTCGAGAATGCCATCAAGCATGGCATAGGGAAATCAGTTGGACCTGGAGAAATCATCATTTCAGCAACGGAAAGGGAAGAAAAATTGATCCTAAAGGTGGTGAATACAGGTAAGTTACAGACATCCCCTATACAGGAAGGATTTGGGTTACACAGTACCTCCAGCAGGCTTAACCTAATCTTTGGTAACAAGGCAAGCTTTTCCATTCATCAGTTGACCGATGCAATGGTGGAAGCCAAAGTTGAAATATCGCTCACTTGAATTCCCGATTATGAAAAAAACTGCACTGATCATCGATGATGAACGACTGGCCCGAAATGAACTGAGAAAGCTCCTGAGTGCCCACCCGGAAGTAGAAGTGCTGGCAGAAGCTGCCCATGCTGATGAAGCCCTGAAGTTGATCCAGGAACTTTCTCCAGATGTTATTTTTCTGGACATTCAAATGCCTGCCAAAACCGGTTTTGACCTGCTTCAAGAACTGGACAAAGCACCCGAAGTGATCTTTACAACTGCTCATGATGAGTATGCCATTAAAGCATTCGAGGTCAATGCAATGGATTACCTTTTAAAACCCATCGATCCACAACGATTGTCAGATGCCATCCAAAAATTGATGATGCAAGAAGACAGAGAGTCTCTCTTAGGGGATATAAAAGTCGAGTTGAGAGGATCGCTTACGGAAGCTGACCAAGTCTTTGTAAAAGATGGAGAAAAATGCTGGTTCGTGAAATTGGCAGATATCAGGTTGTTTGAATCGGTCGGCAACTATGCCAGGGTGTTTTTTGGTACCAACAAACCCCTGATCCTGAAATCATTGAATGCTTTGGAAGAAAGATTGGATCCAAAGACCTTTTTCAGGGCCAACAGAAAGCATATTGTCAACCTGCGGATGATTGAAAGGGTTGAGCCCTTTTTCAATGGTGGCTTGTTGTTGGAGATCAAAGGGGGTGAGAAGATCGAAGTTTCAAGGCGACAGGCTGTCCGCTTCAAGGAAATGATGAGTCTGTAGGAAACTTGTGCAGTGATTCTGTCATCAGGCCTGGTTTTAATGTTATTTTTGTAAAAACCAATCGCTTGATCGTTATAGATAAAATCATGCTTAGCGATGATATTGTTGAGTCGCAATTTGTCTGCAATCTCTCCAAATGCAAGGGTGGATGTTGTGAAGATGGGGATGCCGGAGCGCCTCTTTTGGATGAAGAATTGGATGAGGTTCACCAAGCCTATGAAATCGTTAAACCCTGGATGAAAAAAGAAGGGATTGATGAAGTAGACAAAAACGGGATGTATCGATATGACAAATCGTTTGGTTGGGTGACACCCACCATCAATGGAGAAATATGTGCTTATGGCTTTCACGATGAAAAAGGAATCATCAAATGTGCCTTTGAAGCTGCGTTTAATGAGAAAAAAATCAAATGGAAAAAACCGATTTCTTGCCATTTGTATCCCATCAAACGCAGTAAAAGCAGATATTCAGATCAGGAGCTGCTTAATTATGAACCCAGGGAAGACATGTGCAGTCCGGCTTGCAGCCTCGGAAAAGAATTAAAAGTACCGGTTTACAAATTTCTCAAGGAACCACTGGTCAGGGCATATGGCGAGGATTTCTATGAGGTTTTGGATCAGGTGGCACAAAATTATTTTGATAAACAATCCAAAGAAGAAGAAAACTCATGACCAAATTTTCTGCGTCTTTTAAGGAAAAAAGCAGCTTCAAAGCTGCTGACATCTTGCACCGTAAAACGATCAACTATAATATCAGCAAGTACAATGCGGTAGTGCCCCTGGGTAAGAAGCAGTTTTCTGATCTGGAATTTGCCCGTGAAAAAGCCAAATCGATCAAGTGGAAGGCGCTGGAAACATTGGACGTTCAGTTGGAGCGATTTGAAAAGCAATTTATCGCCAGGGGTGGAAAGATCATCTGGGCAGAAAATGCTGATCAGGCCTGTGAAGCAATCCTCAAGATCTGCAGAGAGAAAGGTTGTAAGACGCTGGTGAAGAGCAAGAGCATGGTGACAGAAGAGATCCACCTGAATGATTTTATGGAAAAACATGGGATTGAAAGTGTTGAAACAGATTTGGGTGAATACATCCAGCAGCTGGACAATGAACCTCCCTATCATATTGTGACACCGGCCATGCACAAGAGCAAAGAAGATGTAGCCCGTGTATTTCATGAGCACTTGGATACTCCCCTTGACCTTAGTCCTGAAGAAATGACCTTGGTTGCCAGGGAAAAGCTCCGAAAGAAATATACGGACGCCGAAATTGGTGTCACTGGAGCCAACTTCATCATTTCAGAAACGGGTAGCATCGCTGTTACTGAAAATGAAGGGAATGCAAGGTTGAGCGCATCATGGCCCAAGACCCATATTGTGATCACAGGTATTGAAAAAGTCATTCCATCACTGCAAGACCTGGCTTTGTTCTGGCCATTGCTTTCTACTTTTGGAACGGGTCAGCAGCTTACGGTATACAACTCCATCATCAGCGGTCCCAAGCAGACCTGTGAGGAAAATGGTCCCGATGAAATGTATGTAATCCTGTTGGACAATGGCAGGACAAACGTCATGCAGGATCCTGTGGCTCGCGAGAGTCTCTACTGCATCCGCTGTGGTGCCTGTCTCAATGCTTGTCCAGTTTACAAGAACATTGGAGGCCATAGTTATGAAACCACGTATAGCGGCCCCATAGGGAGTGTTATTACCCCTAATTTAAAAGACATGGGTGAATGGAAGCACCTGAGTCATGCTTCTTCCTTGTGTGGCAATTGCACGGAGGTATGTGCTGTTAAAATCAACCTGCATGAATTGCTCTTGCACAACAGAAGAGAAGCTGTTCGAACAGGGCGAGGTGAAATGTTGGAAAAGATCGCATGGGCTGCCTGGCAACAGGGGATGTTGCACAGAGCTGTCATGAACCTGGGCAATGCCAAAATAAAAAATTGGATGGTCAACCGGATGTTCAAAGGATGGACCAATACCAGGGCAGATCTTCAGTTTCCTGAAAAATCATTTAACCAACTTTGGAAAGAAAAGATGGAAGCAGAGAAAGCCTGATCTTTCAGTTTCGGAATTTTATCCTTCTTTTAAAACTTCTGTTCACCAGGTAAACACCCAGCAGTGTCACCAGGGTCCCCATGACTACAAACGGTGTAAGGGGTTCATGCATCAGCCAGTCTCCTAGCAATACTGCAACAATCGGATTTACATAGGAGTGTATGGATACAAGCGTTGCGGGCAGTCTTTTTAGGGCGTAGATATAGGCGCCGAACGCTATGACCGATCCGATCAATACAAGATAGAAAATGGATAGCCATGCATCTGCTGGCAACTGAGCATAAGAAACAAATGATCCGGAAGCATAGGAGTAGATGTTCAGGATTAGACCACTTACAAACATCTGCCAGCCCAGGGAAAAATAAGGATCCATTTTTTTGGCATGCTTGACCGTGAGCAAGGTTGCCAATGCCCATGTCATGCTGGCAATTACACCATAAAAAATCCCCAACGAAAAATCACTGTTGAGGATATTTTCTACAAAATCATAAAAGGTGATCACCACCCCCAAAAAACCCAGCAGGATACCGATGATCGTCTGTTTTTTGAACTTGATGTTTCTAAAAAGCAGGTAGCTGAAAAGAACCACCCAGATGGGTGTAATGGCGCCCACCACCGCTCCCAGTCCACTTGGCATGTAAACAATGGATAGCACACTGAGTCCATTGCTCAGGACGAACATGATGATCGACATCCAGATGATCTGCCAAATCTGATCTCTTTGTGGCCACATCTTTCGAAACAGACCAAAATAGAGAACATACATCCCACCGCCAATCAAATGGCGAAGTCCGGAAAGCTGCAATGCGGGCATGTGCTTGACGCCTACTTTGGACGCCATCCAGGTGGTTCCCCAAAGGATGCAGACCAGTCCAACAGCGATCATGGCCTTTGCCCGTTTGGATCTTTTCCTTCTTCGCCTGGAAGATTCCCTTCGATGGATCATTACCCGAAGAATCCTCAATACCCTGATCGACATGGTAGGTAGTAAAGGATTAATGACGGAAGTGTCTTAGTCCCGTCATGACCATGGCCAGTCCATGTTGCTTGCAGTAGTCAATGGAATCCTTGTCTCGTATGGATCCGCCAGGTTGAACAAAGGCCTCAATCCCTTCTTCGTGTGCCATTCTTACACAATCATCAAAGGGGAAGAAAGCGTCACTGGCCAGCACGGCACCTTTGAGATCGAAGTTGAATTGATGGGCTTTTTCGATGGAATGCCTCAATGAATCAATCCTGGAAGTTTGTCCGCATCCTTTGCCCAGCAGCTGTTTGTTCTTGGCCAATGCAATCGCATTCGATTTCAAATGTTTGCACACTTTGTTGGCAAAGATCAGGTCTTCCTTTTCTGTCGCTGAAGAGTTCCTTCCGCCTTGTTCATCCCATTTCTCAAAATTGCCCTGATCGGTTTCCTGCATGAGTACACCATTGAGCAGGGATTTGAATTGTTGGGCAGCAAGTTGCTGGTTTTTTTGCACGAGTAATATTCTGTTCTTTTTTGTCTTTAGGATCTCCAGGGCATCTTCGTCAAATGCCGGCGCTATGAGTACTTCAAAGAATATTTCATTGATTTGTTCAGCAGTTTCTTTGTCAAGGGTTCCATTGGTGACCAATACGCCGCCGAATGCGCTTTCAGGATCACCCGCCAAGGCTAGCTTCCAGGCTTCAGCGGTAGTTTTTCTGCTGGCCATGCCACAAACATTCGTATGCTTGATGATCGCAAAACTGGTATCTTCTTCTCCGGAAAACTCTGCAATCAACTGGACAGCGGCATCCACGTCAACGAGATTGTTGTAGGACAATTCTTTGCCATGCAGTTGATCAAAGAGTTCATGCAGCTTGCCAAAGAAAATTCCTTTTTGATGAGGATTTTCACCATAGCGCATGATCTGAGGATTGCCCACACTATGAATGAAATGTTGGTCTTTTTCCGGGTTGAAATAGGCTGCAATGGCAGCATCATAATGTCCAACGATCAGAAAGGCTTTGGCCGCATAGGCTTTTCTTTGTTCTAGGGTTGTAGAACAGGATTGGGCTGAAAGCATTTCAATGGCCGGTGCATAGTCTGCTTTGGAGGCAATCACTAGGAGATCGCTAAAATTCTTGGCTGCTGCACGGATCATCGAGGGGCCTCCTATGTCAATTTTTTCAATGATCAGTTTTTCTTCATTGGTCTGTGCTACAGTTTCTTCAAAGGGATAGAGGTCTACCACCACCAGGTCTATCTCAGGAATTTCATAAGCCTTCATTTCCTGAAGATCCTGTTCTACCGCTCTTCTGCCCAGAATACCTCCAAAAATTTTGGGATGCAATGTTTTCACTCTACCGCCCAAAATGGAGGGATAGTCCGTTACTGACTCTACTGGAATGCATTCGAGACCCAATTGCTCGATGAACTGTTGCGTACCTCCAGTGCTGTAGATGGCAACACCATTGTCACTGAGGAGTCTCACCAATGGTTCAAGACCATCTTTATAGAAAACAGAGATCAGGGCGGATTTAATTTTTTTCTGCATAGCGGGTGGGTTTATCGGTTATGGGAATCCAGATGGCAGGCAATCGAAATGGGTCCTTCATCCCTGAGCGAATGAAAGCGCAAATGTAGCCCTTGTGCCGCTTTTTGGAGCTGCTTAATTTTCCACATCTTCATGGATCCGTCTATCACCACCCACTCTCCCTTTTTTACCGATTTTTTAAGTTCTGCTGCAGGTGGTTCGGGCAGTGCGTGCAACAAAACAAAATGCTCTTTGCTACTGATCAGCATTGGTATTGCAGGAATGGATTTCCAGCGAATTTTATGGATGTTGTTTTCGATACAAACTGATTTCAGGAATACAAGATTAGATTTTGTTTGTATCCATGATGTTGGCACCATGATGGTTGCCCTGTGACCATGTTGGTGAATGACAACAGCTGCAGCTTTTATGTTGACGATGATGGTTTGTTTCTTTTTTGCATTCATGCAATAAAACGACAAGTTGGCCATGGAGAAAAGGGCGATCGCAAAAATGGTCATTCGCCATAAAAGTTGGGAGGGCCGTTTAAAGGTAAAGATCAACACTGCCAACAACAAGGTTCCTGCAAAGGCTGTGAGGATTGATATATTTATATCTTCGATCATGCCAAAAGGAACATTTGCCATAGCATGGATATATCCATTCATCCAATTCATCACCCTTTCAATTGCATGAACAGTGATGGCGGACATTGTTTCAGACTGACTGACTACAAGCAGGCAAATTTCCAGCAGCAGCAATAAACTCGAAAGCGGGACGGCAACAAGATTCGTGAATAAAAAGAGGGTAGGGAACCGGTGAAAGTGAAGGATGACAAGTGCACTGGTCAGCACCTGAGCAGACAATGTCATGGCGATGAGCTTCCAGGATAATGTTAGCAATGGATTCCTGGTATAGATCCAGCTTTCAATAGGCTTATTGAAAAGCATGATCGAAAGGACGGCGGCATAGCTCAATTGAAAACCAATATCAACGATGATATCAGGATCATGGATCATGAGGATGAAGGCTGAACCGAAAAGCGCATTCATCCCAACGTTTTTTCTTTTGATGGTATTGGCACCAATGAGAAAGCTGAACATGATGACACTTCTCATAACCGACGCGGAGCATCCGGTGAGGATGGCAAAGCCCCAAAGGATGGGGAGGCTGAAGATCAGTCCCGCCCACCTTGTTCCTTTCTTTCCCAATAGTCTTACCACCAACCAGTTGATCAGTCCAAATATCAACCCCAGGTGCATTCCGGAAATGGCGATCACATGCACCACCCCTGTATCAAGATAGGCTTTTGTCAATTCAGCATCCATGTCTTTTCGGTAGCCAATCAGCAAGGCTTCTGCCAACCCTGCATCACGGGGATCAAGAAAATGATGCCTGATCAGTTCCAGTATCTCATTCCTCCAGACAGCCAACAGGCCGGCTGACTTGGTATCGGAACCTCTTGTGATGACAATTCCATTCTCCTTGGTTAGGTAAATGGTATGGTAAATGTCCTGCTGGTTTGCCAATCGGGAAAAGTCAAATACACCGGGGACTGAGGTTCCCTTGATGCGCTGAGGTTGGACCCAGGTGACAACCAAGCTGCCTTCCATTACCAAAAAGTTGCTTTCGATGTATACAAAAACCTTTGCTTCCTTCTGCCAGGATCTCCCATCCCAACCATAACTGGATGCCAAGAAACTTGTAGTACGCTTGGTAGTGTTCCTCCTTTCCTTGAGCAGCATGAAATGCATTCCTGCAGGAGGATCATTGATTTTTTTCCGAAAGGAGGATCTTGTTGCATTCAAACAGGCACCCGATAGAAAAATGATCCCTGAAAGAATTAGAGACTTGATGAGAACAGTTTTTTCACTGATGCCAGGTCTACAACAAAGAATCATTCCGTAAGAACCCAACAGCACAAGCAGCATTGAAATCCTGAGGAGAGTGGGTATTTCCAGACAGCCATCAGTTACCATCCCCAATAAAAAATAAAAAGAAAAGCGAAACAGCGGAACAGCCCTCAACACAAACCATTTGTTGCTGTAAAACTAAGGGTCGATGAAAAAAGTGTATTGGGTCAGGCTCCTGTATTATGCCCTGCTTCGCGCGTATTTTAACCCCTAAAATTCAGTTAAATCACCATCATTATAGATCAGAAGTCAAGTCCCAGTGCTACATACCAGGAGGGTTTGCCTTTGAAGAAATCACCCATGGGCCATCCTGCATCTACTCGAAGAAAATATCCCAGCAATGTGCTTCTGGCACCAAAACCATAGCCTCCAACAAAGGGGCCCACGCCACCGGTCTTGATATTGACTTGAACAGGGGGTACTCCATATACGGCCAAAGGTCTCTGTACTTTGTCAAATTTTCCATTCCAGGCTGTACCCAAATCAAGAAATTGAACCAGCTGAAGATTTCTGAGAAACGCGTTGTTGATGGGTCGGTTCAGGAACGTGCTCAACAAGGGTAATCTGAATTCTGAATTCAACACGATATTGTTGTTGCCATTGGCTACATTTTGCTTGTGTCCTCTTAAGTTAAGTGCCAGTGTTTGGTAGGCATAGTCTTGGTCAGGTGCCGGACGAATGGCATCATTGAATTTGGGTGCCAACCATCCCTCTACACCACCCAGGTAATAGATCAATTTTTGACTGCCAAAAGAGAAGTCAGCCGCAGCTCTTCCTGCCCAAATGAAATTGCGGTAAATGGGGTAATAATAACGGATGTCTGTTCCCAGGTTGAACATGAATTTTCCTCTGGTACTTGCATTCACCAATCTTGAGTTAACATCTGCATACACTTTGTAGCGAAACCCGTTCCAGATATTAAGGGTTGGATTGAGGGTATTATCATGAACATACTCCAATTTGAAAAGAGCATATTTCAATACAGTATCCGGCAGGTTGATGGTGGGGGAATAATTGGCATCTGTTTTGATCACAACCCTATCTGAACGATAGCCCACCATGGCCCTGATGCTTTTGACCTCATCAAAGGGATAACTGATGTTGAACTGATAGAGATTGGATGCCATCTTGTTGGTCAGCAAAGACTTGATGTCATTGGGGTCAAAGATGGGATAATTGTCTTGGTTGCTTCTAAAATAGGTGATGCCCCAGTCAAATCTTCCTCTGAAATTCTGGAACGAAGCGAGATAATCATTGTCGCGCAGATTGGTTCCCAGCCTAAAGCCACCAATGAATTTTTTATCTTCCATCAGATCGGATGCGCCCATTCTCAGGATACCGTTCAGGTTGCTGGTATTGGAAAGAAAAATAGGGCCGGTGCCACCGCCATAGGGTTGATAGCGGTTCACCAGTACGGAGTTGTTGAAACCAGAAACAATATAGTCTGATGAAAACTTGAGACGATAGTCAAACATTTTGGCTTTCTTCAAAGCACTTTCTACTGCCACTTGCACGATTTCTTCAGCTATGATGGGGCTGCTGTCTTTAGCCTCATTTTCAAATTCTGTCTGGAACAGGATGGCTTTCTTTTCTCCCGTCTCCTGCTTTTTTTCTTCCGGTTCGTATTGTGTTGCCGAAATCTTTCGCTTTCTTTCCTCGGCTAATAATTGCCTGATATAGTCTGTTGGTCTTGCATTAACATTTCTCTTCGTCAAAACCGTCTCATTGATCTTGAGCTTGTATAAAAACTTCAGGTCTCCTTCCTGCCTCAATTCACTTACCTGATTGTTGTCTCCTGCACCCCTTGTTTCCTGCAATCCGCTTTGGTAGTTGGTGATGGGAAAAACATATGTGCTGTCATTGGTGATCGAAATATAACCTACAGAATCAGGTTCTTTTTTCTCCCAGGCTTTCAAGGTTGAATCCAATTCTTTTCTTTCAGGGTTGCGCAACACATCGTCACCGATCCTGTAGATGGTGTCAAGGCCGGCCCTTTGGGTGGCGAAGAATCCTGCATACCTGTTGGCAATACCATTGGCATCACTGACAAATGTGAAATGGTTTACATTGTACTGCAAGGGAAACCTGGCTTGTCCGAAAGGTTGTCTGGTCAGTTGGGTAACCTGTCTGAATTCACTGTTGGTCCAATTGTCGACCATGAAAATATTGAAGTTGTTTCTGGAGGGTATGGCTGTATCTGCTTTCGATGCATTTGGGGATGGCCTGTTGGAGGCAAAGAGGATTCCTGTCTTGTTGGGGAAGGCCACAAAGGATGCATCGATGTCATCATAAGGGTCATTGGTGATCTGTTGGACAGTATTTTCCTTCACCTTGTAGACAAAGAGATCAGATTGTCCGTTTTTGACAGCGCTGAGGATCAATGTGTTTTGGTCTAACATGAATTTGGCATCCTGAATGGTCTGAAAACCCTCCAATTCCTGCTTCATGGTTTTGAACCTGGCCACCACATCGTAGATAAACATCCGGATCTTTCCTTCAGCAGAATAGATCACCAAAAGCCTGGAACCTTTGGGATCCCATGCCATCAAAGGATAATTGGGGTTCAGTTCATCTTGGTTGTTGAGTACACCTGCCTTTAAAAGGATCTTTCTTTCTTCGGATAAGTCCTCCAATACAACACGGTAGATACCTTTTTTGTATTCCACCATAGCGTATGTATTGTTTCGCACTATGGGATTTGCCTGGAATCGATAATAGTCTCGTCCGTTCTTCTTCTCTTCTACCGTGACCACATTTCCTTTGGGTTGGTTGCGCCTTCCTTTCAGATCGTCCTGGTATTGCTGGGATTCATTCTCCATGAATTCAGCCAGCACATCCTTGAATTTTTTCTTGGTGACCTTCAGGCTCGCTGCATTCAGGCTTTTGTAGATCCTGGACAAGTAAAGAAAATAGGTGATATTGTCTTTCTTGTAGTTGTCGCCCAGGTATTTCCAGAAGGCGTGTCCAGCCAACACGGGTTCTGTAAAGGCAAATTGATAGAAAGTTCTGTACTTGCCGGATAGGAGGGCTGACCTGAGTTTGTCATCCAAAGCAGGGCTCCAGTTTTCGCCAACGTAGGAAATATAACCATCGATCAACCATTTGGGAAGATCCAGTAGGGTAGCATTGCTGGCGAATTCCCCCAGATCATCTCCGAAGAGCAGGTTCTCCACCAGAACGCGGGCAATGCCTTGCCTGAGCCTGGTCCTGAATTCATTCAGATTGCCATCATAGTAAAGGATGATCTTGTTGTTGACCAATTTGGTAACACCTCCTGTGTTCTGCCAATCGATGCCCAATCCGATATTGGATTGTTTGTAATCACTAAAACTATTGTAGATGACCACATTGGCCCTTCTTTGCAATCCGTATTCAATGAATTCTTCTATTCCACTCAATTCTTCTTCTGCTACCTGTGCCACAAATTTTCCGAGTGTCAGTCCGCCTTCACTGTAGTAAGTATTGAAGTTCCTGGTCTGATAATAACGCCAGTTGAATTTCTTGTATTGAACGCGGTTCTTCCCATATTCAACGGTGCTAACTTGTGAAAAGGCAGCCATGCAAAAAAAAGTACCGATGAACAGCGTGAAGAGTTTGTTGCGCATGAGAATGGATTCAAATGATGGGTACCTTTGCGGGACTCCCCCTGGATTTACCCGGAATAAAATTAACGCATTTAACCAAGATTCAGTCGCAATGATAAACGTTAAAATTTTCAGTTTCAACCCCCTGCAAGAGAATACCTACCTGCTTTTCAATGAAAAAAAAGAATGCATCATCATTGATCCGGGTTGTTATTTTGAGCAGGAGCGAGAAGAACTGTCCAATTTCATCCGTCAGGAGGCGCTTCAACCCATCATGCTCCTGAATACCCATTGTCACCTGGATCATGTATTTGGCAATAAATTCATTCATGAGTCGTATGGATTGGAGCTCTATATCCATGAAGGAGAAAAAAGGGTGCTGGACATGGCTCCGGCAAGTGGACTCATGTGGAACATGCCTTTTGATAACTATATGGGAAACTTGCACTACCTCCAACCCGGGCAATCCATTTCCCTGGGAGAGGAGGCACTGGATGTTCTCTTCACACCAGGACATTCCCCTGCCAGCATCAGCCTGTATGCTGCCCAAAACGGAATTTTAATCGCCGGAGATGTATTGTTTCGGGAAAGTGTGGGAAGAACAGACCTGCCCGGTGGTGATCCGGATGTTCTTGTAAAAAGTATCAAGGAGCAATTGTATGTGCTACCGGATGAAACAATTGTTTATGCTGGACACGGACCCGCCACCACGATCGGCCATGAGAAAAAATTCAATCCTTTTGTAAAGAGCTGATCAAAGGAAGCGGTATACCTTTTTCAGCAAGGGAACATTTGCCAATTCTTTTCTCTCGAGTCTCAATACGATCCAGACAAAGACAAAGAAAAGCAAGGTGGCTGCTGTGTGCAGGTAAACTGTGTTTGTACCCATGCGGCGCAGACCATAATGCACCCAATAAAGCAGCACGCTCAGGAAGATATAGCCAAAGTTCTTTTTCCATTGATAAGGGATGGGATAGTATTTGTTCCCCAAGTAATAACTAATAAACATCATGGTGGCATAGCAACCTGTTGTGGCAATGGCACATGCCCAATATCCCAGGTAAGGGATCAGCAGTAAGTTGAGGAGTATGGTGATCATCGCGCCGGCAAGGGTAATGATGGCACCGGTTTTGTTGCGGTCGGTCAACTTGTACCAGATCGATAGGTTGTAATAAATGCCTAAAAATATTTTGGCCAGCATGAGCAGAGGCACAATGAAAAGTCCCTCCAGGTATTCAGGATGTTTCCGGACCCCCATGAAATACTTCCAAACATCCAGGTAAAGCGATACGCCGAGAAAACAACAGCAGCAAGCAATCACAAAAAGGTTCATGATCCTGACATAATTTTCTTTGGCATTTTCAGCATTGGAATTTTTGAAGAAAAAGGGTTCTGCACCCATGCGGAATGTTTGGATGAAGATCACAATCAGTGCGGCCAGTTTGTAGTTGGCGCTGTAAATGCCATTGGCAGATCTTGCTTGATCTACCGTTCCATTGAAAAACTGAATGATCATGAAGCGATCGATTGTTTCATTGACCATTCCACCAAAACCAACGATGATGAGTGGACTTGAGTAAAGAAATATTTCTTTCAACAACTTTTTATTGAATTCGGGTCTGAAGCCTTTTAGTGCCGGCAGAAGCAGCAATAGGGTGATGGCACTTGCGGTGAGTTGAGAAAGGAATACATATCCAATGCCGATCTGTTCTGAATAGAGATGGGCCATCCAGTCATTTCTACCGGCTTCATGATGGCTTTTGCAGCAATAAAGGAAAAAAATCACCAGGGATACATTGATGATGATATTGCTGACCTTGATGATCGCAAATTTGGCAGGTCTTCCTTCCAATCGGAGACGGGAAAAAGGAAGAACGGCTAGTGTGTCCAATGCAACAATGAGAGTCACATAGATAACATATTCCGGGTGTTCACCCAGTTCCATGTAAGAGGCAAGCTGCTTGCTGGGCAACATCAACAAAGCTGTGAATACCAAAGTGCTCGTCAAGAGAATGGTCATGGAACTGTTGAAAACACTGCTTTCCTTCTCCTTTTGGTTGAAACGGAAATAGGATGTTTCCATGCCATAGGTGAAAATGATGTTCAGGAAGGCTGCCAATGCAAACAGAATGGAAATGTCACCAAAGGCTGCTGATGCATAGATGGTAGTAAGGATGGGGTTCAATAGATAATTGATGAACCGGCCAACGATGCTGCTCAATCCGTACCATGCTGTCTGGCTTGCGAGTTGCCTGATTCCTCCCACGATTGCTAGTTTCTGTAAAATTAAGGGCTCATTCCATATCTTGCGGTACAACTTCAAAATAATGAGAGCGGTCATACAAAGGGTCAGCAGGGCTTCTGTTAGGGTGGAGGAGGAGATCACCGGGAGTATCAACAAGGGACTGCTCGTACTCGTGGGGATTGAAGATACAGATGGGGAAGAGGATATTGAATGGTTGAGTGGAAAGATTGTCAACCTCAGGATCTTCAACGATGAGGCCGGTGTTATGAACAAATCCGTGCGCGAGGTGGAGGGTGATATTTTGCTGGTCAGTCAGTTTACCCTTCATGCCGCTACCAAAAAGGGCAACAGGCCTTCTTATATCAAGGCATCCAAGCCGGATATCGCCATTCCCCGATATGAATCTTTCAAGTCAAGATTGGCAAAGGACCTTGGCAAATCCATTCCCAGTGGCATTTTTGGGGCCGATATGAAAGTGGAATTGCTCAATGATGGTCCTGTTACCATCATCATCGATACAAAAAACAAGGAATAATGGAGATCCGTCAAGCACAACAGGAAGTCGACCTTTGGATCAAGACCATTGGTGTACGCTATTTCAGTGAACTGACCAACATGGCCATCCTCACGGAGGAAGTGGGTGAGCTCGCCAGGATCATGGCCAGAAAGTATGGTGATCAATCATTCAAAAAAAATGAATCTCCGGAAGCACTGGCCGATGAAATGGCCGATGTTTTGTGGGTATTGATATGCCTCGCGAATCAAACCGGTGTTGATTTGACAGAAGCATTTCAAAGGAATATGGAGAAAAAAACCATTCGCGATGCCAGCAGGCACAAAGACAATGAAAAGTTGAGATAATAATTACCTTTGCACCCTATGGTAGTAAACGATCAGAACAAATTCCAAGCGATCATATCGCATGCCAAAGAATATGGATTTGTATTCCAGTCTAGTGAAATATATGACGGGCTCAGCGCAGTTTATGATTATGGGCCCTGGGGAAGTGAACTCAAAAAGAACATCCGTGAGTCATGGTGGAATGAGATGACCCGCATGCATGACAACATCGTGGGAATCGATGCCGCTATTTTCATGCATCCAACCACCTGGAAGGCTTCCGGACATGTTGATAATTTCAGCGATCCGATGATCGACAACAAAGATTCAAAAAAGAGGTACCGTGTTGACCATCTCATTGAAGCAACTGCGGATGCCCTGGCGAAGGAAGGTGATGCCGCCGGTGCAGAAACATTGTTATCAGAAATGGAGGGCCTGCTTGCCAACAATGATTTTGCGGGATTGAAACAATTGATTGAGGGCAGGAACATGAAGTGCAGTGTGAGCGGTACCTGCAACTGGACAGAGGTAAGGCAATTCAACCTGATGTTCTCCACTCAGTTGGGTTCAGTTGCAGAGGATGCCAGTGAGATCTATCTTAGGCCAGAAACAGCGCAAGGTATTTTTGTCAACTTTCTGAATGTCCAAAAGACCGCCCGCATGAAGATACCCTTCGGTATCGCCCAGGTGGGCAAAGCATTTCGCAATGAGATCGTAGCGCGACAATTCATTTTCCGCATGCGTGAATTTGAGCAGATGGAAATGCAATTCTTCATCCGCCCTGGCACCCAAAAAGAATGGTATGCCTATTGGAAGGAAGAAAGAATGAAATGGCATACCTCTCTCGGAATTCCGGCCGAAAATTACCGTTATCATGATCATGTCAAGCTGGCCCACTATGCGGATGCGGCTGTAGACATTGAATATGCTTTCCCGATTGGTTGGAAAGAGGTGGAAGGCATCCACAGTCGGACCGATTTTGACCTGAAAAGTCATCAGCAATACAGTGGAAAGAAACTGCAGTATTTCGATCCCGAGATCAACCAGAATTACGTGCCCTACGTGATCGAGACATCGATCGGATTGGACAGGATGTTCCTGTTAACGTTATGCCACGCCTATCAGGAAGAAAAATGGACCAAAGAAGATGGCAACGAGGATAGCAGGGTAGTATTGAAGATCCCAGCCAAGTTGGCACCCATCAAATTGGCTGTATTGCCTCTCTTGAAAAAAGAAGGTCTTCCCGAGATTGCAAGGGAGATCATGGCGGAATGCAGAAACGAGTTTTATTGTTTTTACGAGGAAAAAGATACCATCGGCAAACGATATCGCCGGATGGATGCATTGGGAACACCCTTCTGTATTACGGTGGATCACCAAACCAAGGAAGACAGAACCGTTACCATTCGTTACAGGGACACCATGACACAGGAGCGCATTCCGATCGAGGGTCTTGTTGCTTTCCTCAAAGGGAAGCTTTGATCTTCAGGTACATTCGTCCCACTAAATCCTTGATCAGTCCACTCCAGCTTCCCATGACCCCAGGGTCTGGAATGAAATCCTCCAGACCTGGTTGGATGGAAGATTCAAGAACAGAGAAAGCGCAGGGATAAGGTCTCACCGGTATTCCCTCAGCTTCAAAAGTTTCAACGGCTCTTGGTATGTGGAAAGCTGAGGTAATCAAGACGGCTTTTCCTTTTGGAATACCACTTGCATCAATGATTTTTTTAGCAAACGCTGCATTTTCCAGGGTTGATTTGGACTGATCTTCCACCAAAATATCTGCTGCAGGAATACCAAGATCCACCAGATTTTGCGCAATGAATCCCGCTTCAGTAAAACCCTTGTATTTGATCAAGCCGTTTTGCCCTCCACAGGCAAGGATTTTTTTGATATGACCTTTTTTGTAAAGAAGGGCTGTTTGAATAAATCTGTCGGAAGACATGTTAAAATACCCTTTTTTATTGACGGGATCATAGCGGGTCATTCCCCCTAAAACAATGCCCAATTCATACTGCTCATTCTTTTCCATGGGCATGGGCGGTGCATGCAATGGATATTGCGCCAGGTTGATCAAAAGTGGATTTGAAAAGACAAGGATGATACAGAGGGAAATTCCCAAATATAATTTTCTTTTACCTTCTTCTTTGTTCCTGAAAGCCATTGCCAGCAAAAGGCAAAGCCAAAGAAAGGGGCTGAAAAAAACACCTATGATTTTGCTGATGATGAACATGGTTGTCAAAAAAAAGGCCGGTCAAAGACCGGCCTGATGGATCTATCAGTTTTTAATGATTTTTCGGACAGCTTGATACTTTCTATCGTTACTGGTAATGGTTACCACATAGGTGCCTGCAGACACTTTTCCGAGATCGATCGAACCATTTGTATAGCCGGTTTCTTTCTTGTAAACAACGGCTCCTGAAAGGCTCGTGACTTGAATACTCAATCGCTTGACGCTATACGTATTACCAACCTGGAAGTTCACAACATCCCTTGTGATGGTTGGGTAAACATTCCGGACAAAATCAGTATTGTTCCTGATCGGATTGGTGATGGCTGTGGCAATGGTAATGGGACTACCCAGGTTGGCTGCAAACATACCGTTGCCATGGGTACCAATGACCATTGTATTGTCCACCCATCGGTGAGCAATGGAATTCACGACGGCGTTGTTGATCATGGAGGCAGGGGTGCCAGTGGCTCCGGTTTCTCTTGACCATACTGTACTGGAACCATTGACCGAAGTAGTGCTAAAGAGTCCAATCGAAGTACCAACATAGTATTCAAGCCCGGTGGTTTTGGCAATGATTTCACAAGATCTTACAGATGGAATCGTAAGGTTTCCTTCAATGATCTGCCAGGTAGGTTGTGCAGCTGTTGCATTGTTTGTCCAGAAAATGCTGTTTACACTGTAATTGGAAACCACAGCGATCAGAATATCCTGGTTACCGGGAGCAACCGCAATGTCGCGTACTACCGAACTGGATGTTATTCCGGATGGCGTGATGTCTACCGGCAAGTTTCCAGCAGCTCCCCATTGAGGATCTTTGAGTCTGTAGATCTTTCCTGCAGAAGTACCCATGAACAGGTGGTTGTTGGCAGAATAGGGCCCGCGTGTTGTTTCCAAAGCAAAAATACTGCCACTGACAGCCGTGGCTACACCATCCATCAAGGTCCAGTTGGAGCTGGTGACATTTGCAGCATCCCCTGTTCTGTATATACTGTCCTTTGTCACGTAGTAGAGGAAATCTGTATTGTCAGGGTCAAGGTGAAAATAGGTGATGAATTCGCCTTCCCCTGTTCCATTGGGTTTGATCTTGGTATAGAGAGAGTTGTCAAATGGTGGAAAGAGTTTCATTCTGTAGACCTGCCCATTTTGTGCAGCACAGAATAAATATTGTTTTCCGTCTGATGTTTTTTTGGTCATGCCTACCTGGCATCCATCTCCGCCGAGTACAATGTAATGATCATTGCTATCCAGTATGGCAGGTCCTAGAATGCCGCTTCTATCCCTGAAAGTGGTTGAATTATCCTGTGCACCTCCAAAGAAATTTCGGCTACCGGGTGTAGGGTCAATACCTACGTGATAATATTGTAATGTCTGGTATTGACTGTTCCCCATGCCCCATTCTACTGTTGGCACCGAAACATCCTTGATTACAGCGATACCTCCGTCTGAACCGATCAGCACTTTATTGGGATTGCCTGGTTCAAAACTGAATGAATGCTGGTCTGCATGTGTTGCATAATCATTGTCGGTATAAGTAGTAGAGGAAACCCCTCCAACAAATGTTACATTGTCCTTTGTTTCAAAGCCATCTATAGAGCGGAAAAGGTTGACACCACCCGCCAATACGATATCAGGATTGGTGGGATGAATGCCCAAAAGCATGTTGTAGCCCCCCTGTAATTCCATGTATTTATCAGTGGTTGCGCTGCTGGTGACTCTTTTGGCCACCAGATTGTCCCCCACGCTTTTCCAGGTAAATGGTGTGGTTGACATGTTGCATTTGAACAAATCAGCTTCAGGTTTTGAGGCTGCAGCGTCATTGGTATTCTCAATCATCACATAAAGCAGGTTTTGATTGGAGGGGGCGAGTGCCAAGACCATTCTTCCCCAGCCCCCTGTAAAATCTCCCCCTGAAATGGTATTGTCAAAGGCTCTCCAACCTGCTACGGAGTCTGCCGCATCTTTGATGCCACCAGCAATTCTTGTAAATGAACCACTGTTGCCGGTGGGAGAGATGAAAATACCTGCCAAGTTGCGGTCTGCGTTTCTTCCACTCATGGCAACAAAAATCCTCGAGCCGTTTTTGTTGATCAGCAGATCAGCAATGCCTCCGGTTGAAGTTGCCGGAACAGTACTGCCAAATACTTCAGCCCATGTGGCACCCCCATCAGAAGACCGCACTACTCTCCTGTGAACGGCTGCGTAAACATCACCAGTAGTGGGATGTACCGCAATTTTATGGACAAAGCTCCATTGTGATGAAAAGGTTGTGATATCGGCAACATTGGTTGAACTCAATTTGGTCCAGGTAGCTCCATTGTCAGTTGATTTGAACATTCCCTCACCATAGATAAATCCTGATGGATAGCTGGCAGAAGCCCCGATTGGCTCACCGGTCCCTGCGTACCAGGTATTCTGAAATCCTGGTCTGGGGTCTTGTGCAATGCTTGAAACACTGCGCAATTCATTGGCAGGATGAACAAAAGTCCAGTTGGTACCCCCATCAGTACTCCTAAACAGGCCTCCAGAAATACCACCGGCAATGATCACACGGTTGGTGGTGCCATTGTATCGGATGTCGTGCTGGACGGCTCGTGTTCTTCCTCCATTCTGGCTAGGTCCCGCAGCTAAATATGTATTGTTGACAGTTGGGGCGTTGAATATGCTGTTCTGTTTGATAGGAAGGGTTCTCAGCAGTGCCAATTCCCTGGCTTTTATACCCTCCGGTATTTCTCCGGTCTTGGGATCCCTGGAAATAAGCCATTCGTATTCAGCTCTTCTTTTGGCGTTTTCCTGCTCCATGTTCACGCCTTCTTCCTCTTCATCCTCTTCGTGAAGGATGGTCAGGTTTTTGCCTTTGAACGATACATTTTCTTCTTTGTTTACCAGCATCCACAAGCTTGCAGCTGTCAAAACAATTGCGGGTATGAGCAGTATTTTCTTTTTCATAATCTACTTATCACTACTAGTGCAGCAATTTAACCAATTTTGGCTCATAGGGTTCATTTTTTCAGCCATATTCCTGTGACAGTTTTCTTTGGCAAGGTTTAATTGTACCTTTGCATTCTTGTGAAGGCATGAACCTGCAGTTTCTTGTTGATAAGTATGCTCAATCCTCCCGCATCGCTGACATTGCGGGTGATATTCTATTGCCCAAACCATCGAGAATCAGTTGCACCAAGCTAAGTGGATCATTTCCATCTTTCTTGTTTTCAGCGCTTTATCAGCGGGAAGAATTAAGGGGATTTAATCATTTGATCGTATTGGAGGATGCCGAAGAAGCCGCCTATTTTCACAACGACCTTGAGCAGCTGATCAACCCGGTTGACCTGTTCTATTTCCCCTCCTCCTTTAAAAGCAACAAAAACTTCAGGCTTCAAAGCAGCAGTCACACCATGTTGCGGACAGAAGCCCTCACGAGATTAGCGGGTCCGGGTTGCAAAAAGATACTGGTCAGCTATCCTGAAGCCCTGATGGAAAAAGTTCCAGGCATGCAGTCTCTTACAGCCAATACCATTTCCATCAAGGTAAATGACAAACTCCTGACAGATGCCATGATGGAAAGATTGGTGGGCTATGGCTTTGAGAGAACTGATTTTGTATACGAACCAGGGCAGTTTGCCATGAGGGGTGGGATTTTTGATATTTACTCTTTTGGGAATGAAAAGCCCTACCGGATAGAACTTTTTGGTGATGAAGTGGACTCCATTCGGATTTTTGATCCTGAAACCCAGTTGAGCGAACGAAAGCTCCTCCAGGTCAATATCATTCCCAATGCTGATGCATCATTTGATGGCAGCACGAAAGAAAACTTGTTGGATGTTCTACCTGCCAACACCATTGTCTATTCATCTAACTGGCAACTGATGTTGGATCGGTACCAAGACAATGAAGACAACCTTCGGTCCTTTTTGTCTTCCAGCCCCAATTCAGCATCCCTTCAAGAGCAGGATGATAAACTGAAAGAACCTGAGTTGGATGATTTTACGCCTTATGCTGTTTGGAAGCAGGTATTGGACAGTTTCAATCAATTGGAATTCTCTTCTACTCCCACGTTGCTGGATGCTCAAATTGAATTTGTTTTTGATGTTCAGCCACAGCCGGTATTCAATCGAAAGTTTGATATGCTCATCAAAGACCTAAAGGGACATGAGCAAAAAAATCATCCGATTTTCATTTTTGCTGAAAATCCAAAACAGCTGGAAAGGCTGCACTCCATTTTTGCTGATCTCAAAGCTGAGATACCCTTTGTGCCGATCGCCAAAGCCATTCACCAGGGTTTTATCGACCCTGCAAATGGATGGGTGGTCTATACCGATCACCAGATCTTTCAGCGTTATCACAAATACAAGATCAAACAGGCCTATAACAAAAGCAAGGCCATCACCCTTCGGGCACTCAAGGAACTGATGCCGGGGGATTATGTGGTGCACATTGATCATGGTTTGGGAATATTCAGTGGGTTGCAGAAAGTGCAGGTAGGAGGACAAACACAGGAGGCTGTCAGGATCATCTATCGTGACAATGATATTCTCTATGTCAACATCAACTCATTGCACAAGATTTCCAAGTACACCGGCAAGGAGGGACATGTTCCCAAGGTGAACAAGCTGGGAAGTGATGCATGGGTCAAATTGAAGGAAAAGACCAAGGGAAAGGTCAAAGAGATCGCATTCGATCTGATCAAATTGTATGCCGAAAGGAAAGCCCAGCAAGGCTTTGCGCATAGTCCGGATAACTACCTGCAAACCGAACTTGAGGCATCCTTCATGTATGAAGATACACCCGACCAAGGCAAGGCAATCGCCGATGTTAAAAAAGACATGGAAAGTGCCAGTCCAATGGACCGACTTGTTTGCGGAGACGTGGGTTTTGGCAAAACGGAAGTAGCCGTCAGGGCAGCCTTCAAAACCTGTGTTGACGGTAGGCAGGCAGCCGTGTTGGTTCCTACTACCATCCTGGCCTACCAACATTATAAAACTTTCAGTGAAAGATTGAAAGACCTGCCAGTCACGGTTGATTTTGTGAACCGCTTCAAGTCGGCCAAAGAAAAGAAAGAGATTTACAAAAAACTGGAGGAAGGAAAGATCGATATCATTGTGGGCACACATGCCCTCCTGGCAAAAGATGTCAAATTCAAGGAGTTGGGTTTATTGGTGATCGATGAGGAACAAAAGTTCGGAGTAGGTCACAAAGAAAAGATCAAGACCATCAAAACCAATGTCGACTGCCTGACCCTTACTGCTACACCCATTCCCAGAACTTTGCAGTTCAGCCTGATGGGAGCCAGAGACCTGAGCATCATCAATACCCCACCACCCAACCGACAGCCCATTCAGACTGAGGTGATGGTGTTTGCAGAGGACTTCATCCGGGATGCCATTTATTTTGAGACTGAAAGAGGGGGACAGGTTTTCTTCATCCACAACCGGGTGAACGGATTGTCTGAAATGGCCTCGCTGATCAAAAGTCTTTGTCCTGATCTCAGCATCGGCTTCGCACATGGACAATTGGAAGGACATGAACTGGAGGAAAGGATCTTTGATTTCATCCACAAAAAATATGATGTATTGGTATGTACCAATATTGTAGAGAGTGGGGTGGACATTCCCAATGTAAATACCATCATCGTCAACAATGCCCATCAATTCGGGTTGAGTGATCTGCATCAGTTGAGGGGCAGGGTAGGCAGAAGCAATAAAAAAGCATTTTGTTATTTGCTGGCACCACCCATCAGCACTTTGCCTGCAGATTCCAGAAAAAGGTTGCAGACCTTGGAACAGCATGCTGAATTGGGAAGTGGTTTTCAGATTGCCATGCGCGATCTGGATATCCGCGGAGCAGGCAATATGTTGGGCGGAGAACAAAGTGGCTTCATGATCGAAATTGGTTTTGAAATGTACCAGAAGATTCTGGATGAAGCCATACGAGAGCTGAAACGCACCTCTTTCCGCGATGTGTTCAAGGAAGAGATCAGTCAGCAGGACGATTTTGTTTCAGATTGTACCATCGATACCGATCTGGAGATCCTCATCCCCGATAGTTATGTGGACCAGATTGCAGAAAGGTTGTTGTTGTATACGCGACTGGACAATTGTCGAGATGAAGATGAGCTAAAAAGGTTTCATGAAGAGATGCGCGACCGATTCGGTCCCATCCCGGAATGTGTAGAAGATCTCTTCACTACCGTAAGGTGCAGAAGATTGGCAGTGGAGTTGGGTTTTGAGCGAATGAGCCTTAAACAAAAAACATTGCGTTGCTATTTTGTCAACAATCCGGACTCACCCTATTTTACTTCAGTTACTTTCAACGCTTTGTTGGCACATCTTCAACTGCGCACCAACAAAAGCCACCTCAAACAGGTTGGAAAAAATTTCATGTTGGTCACTGAACCGGTTGATGGAATGAGTCATCTCCTCAAAATTCTTGAAGAGATGACCCAAACAGTCAATGAAGCAAAGACCAAGGGAGAAATTACAACTCCCTGATCCAGATATTCCTGAAGCTCACCAAATCGCCATGATCCTGTAGAATGATAGGCTCTTTCATGCTGTGCGGCTTGTACTCAGCAATGCCAATGTATTCTGTACCACCCCAGATGGCAGCATTGTTCTGCACCAAAACGCCATTATGTATAACGGTTATCCTGGCCTGTGATTGGAGCTTTCCATCGGGTGCGAAACGGGGTGCGATGAAGATAACATCGTAGGTCTGCCATTCACCGGGGCTGCGACTGGCATTGGCCAGTGGAATGAGTTGTTTGTAAATGCTCGCAGCCTGTCCATTTGAATAAGTCGAATTGTTATAGCTGTCCAGTACCTGGAGTTCATATTTTCCCATCAGAAAAATCCCGCTGTTTCCCCTTCCTTGTCCTTCGCCTTTCACAACCGAAGGTGTCCTCCATTCAATGTGCAACTGACAGTCACCAAACCCCTGCTTGGTGGTAATGGTTCCGCTGCCGGGCTTGACCGTCATGGCACCATCTGCAAGGGTCCAGGATACTTCCTTGCCATTCCTCCCTGTCCATGCAGAAAAATCCTTTCCATTGAAGAGGACAATGGCATCTGAAGGGGCATCCTGTGCAGTTGCACCCGGTTTGACAACAGATGGCACGGGTGTCCATATCTCCGTGAGTTTGGGATCACCGGTGCGTCCTTGTGCAAAACCGGCATTGGCGATAAAAAGAAGCAGTGAAAGACTGAAAATACTTTTCATATGAATCGTTTTGTTGTAGAAAGTTATAGCATGAATGTACAAAATTTATACAACGGATTTTTTGAATTGTATAATTTTTATATTTGATAAAAGCGTCAAAAATGGTTTTCAAGGTAACGGAAGGTGTCAGGATCTCCGTAGAGCAATTCTACCAACCGGATTATTCCAATCCAATACAGGGAGAATTCATGTTCGCCTACAGAATTTCCATCGAAAACAACAATTCATTTCCCGTTCAATTGTTGAGAAGGCAATGGTTCATCATTGACAGCAATACGGAGAAAAGAGAAGTGGAGGGTGAAGGGGTGATTGGTGTGCAGCCTGTCATTTCTCCCGGAGAACAGTATCAATATATTTCTGGATGTAACCTGAAATCAGAACTCGGTAAAATGTATGGAAGTTATCTGATGGAAAATGTCATGACCAAGCAACAGTTTCATGTAAATATACCGGTCTTTCAAATGGAGGCTCCCAGCAAAAGAAATTGAACCTGCTAATCAAGGATGCATTAACTTCGTCTATCAATCGTTAAGGAAATTTTATGGGCTACAAAGTAACGTTCAACAACAAGAACAAAGTGTTTTTCAATGCGCTGAAAGAGGAAGTGGATGCGTACTTTGAGAGAAACGGGTTGAAGAAAACGGGCAACTGGAGATTATATGGGAAGACTATGGTGCTGATACCTGCCGCCATCCTTACCTACCTCTTGTTGATGTTGGTGCCAATGCACTGGGCCCTTTCCTCTTTGCTTTGGTTTGTATTTGGATTGAACATGGCCGCCATAGGTTTCAATGTTATGCACGATGCCTGTCATGGAAGTTTTTCAACACGCAATTGGGTCAATGAGATTTTTGGTTTGACCAACAATATTTTAGGTGGCAATGCCTTCCTTTGGAAATTGAAGCACAATATCATACACCATACCTATACCAATGTGGATGGGGTGGATGATGATATCAACAACATGCCTTTCATGCGCCAGTGTTCTTCACAGCCCTGGAAACCCATGCACAGGTTTCAAAGCATTTACATGTTCCTTCTTTATGGGCTCACTTCTTTGTTCATGTTCTTCATGGATTATATCAAGTATTTTTCCAAGAAAGTATACACAACTCCCCTCAAGAAAATGGATGTCAAAGAGCATCTTATTTTCTGGTTTGGAAAGATCTTCTTTATCGTGGTATACATCATCATCCCTATTGCATTATTGGGTTGGAATGGCTGGTTGGTTGGTTTTCTGATCAGTCAATTTACACTGGGCATGACGTTGGCAGTGGTGTTCCAATTGGCCCATGTGGTGGAACATGCAGAATTTGAAGCGGCAGGAGTGGATCCAGTAAAGATCGAAAATGAGTGGGCGATTCATCAGGTAAAGACTACCGCCAATTTCGCTTTTTCGAATAAGGTCATCACTTGGTTTGTAGGGGGATTGAATTATCAGATCGAACATCACCTTTTTCCCAGGATCAGTCATATTCACTATCCTGCCATCAGCAAAATTGTAAGGGAAACCTGCGAAAAATTTGACCTAAACTATATCTATTTTCCTACCACGAGGGCAGCCATTGCTTCACATGTCCGGTTCATGCACCAGATGGGAAGAAACCCTGGTCACCTGGGCTTGTAGCCTGATACGGAAAGAATTTTTTTAGCATCCATTGACAGCAGCTCCGAAAGGCTGGTTTCCCGTTTTTTTTCCATGTAGGCATCAATGATCTGCTTCCCAACAAAAAGGGATACAAAGCTGGGTGAGCCCAATCCAAATTCTGAAGTGGAGGGGCCATCGCTGACAAAAGACTTGATCTTCAGCAAATCAGCTTCATAGAGCAGGTTGTTTTCTGTAAAATAATTCCAGACAAACCCCTCATTCTCTTTCATCGCTTTCAATTGAGGGGAAGTATAGCCCAATTTTATTTCCTCTTTTTCATCCGGCATGAACAGGTCCAGCAAATACATTCTTTTGCCGTGATCCACTGTGATATCAAGCAAGGTCCCCCCTTGCTTCAAGGGCGGTAGAATGTCATCAATCACAACCCTCATGGCGTTGCAAGGAATTTCAGCTGTGTTGAATTTTCTAGAAATATATTCCGGATAAAGCTGCAGGCCGGCCTCGCTCTTGTATATGGTAGATTGGGCGCCCAGGTGCAATTGCAAACCAGCCCCTATGCCAAATTGGGTAAGAATCTCTCCTGATCCTCCCGTCTCACTGTAGGCAAAGGCATCCATTGGCGCGATGAAAGTGATGAATTGTTCTGGTAGCTTATAAGAAGGGAAATAATATTTTACATACCGGAGGGATGTTTCCAATTTCTTTTTGGCCTCCTCAATGTCCTGATCGAGTTTTACCGTTGAATCATAGATGGGTTTGTAATCAGCATAAAATTGTTTGATCACCGATTCCCATTTTGAGCTATCTATACCTTCAAGCGCAAGTATCTTGTAAAAGTAATCCCTGAAAAATGAATGGTGTTTTGAGCGAAGCATTTCCATTCCCTGATCCAATTGATTGGTGTCGAGCTGAAAGAAATCTTTTTCAAAGCGCACCATATCAAGGGTTACCTGGATGTTGCTGACATCAGGCTTCTTTTTTTTGTCTGCGCAGGAATAAAGGGAAATGAGGAAAAAGCAAATCAGAATTGATTTCCATTTCATTTTCAAGGCATCCATAATCACAGTTTTGGAGTCCAAAATTATGGCAAAGGAAGTTCCTGACGATCTCTTCTGGCTCTTTTTGGCATTAATTCATCTTTATTCCTCAATTTTGCGCCATGAAAGTGGCCATCGCACAGCAGAATTATCATGTGGGAAATTTTGACCTTAACCGGGATAAGATCCTGCAGGCTGTGAATGATGCTCAACAACTAGGGGCAGAGCTAATCGTTTTTTCTGAACTCTCTGTTTGCGGATATCCGCCCCGTGATTTTTTGGAATTTGAGGATTTTATCAAGAAGGCTGAAAAAGTTGTTGAGGAGATCGCAGCAGCATCGCATGGTATTGGAATCCTGATAGGTGCGCCAATCCGCAATCCGAAGAAAGAAGGGAAAGATTTGTTCAATGCTGCCTTGTTGTTGCACGAAGGAAAAATAGAAGGGGTGGTCCATAAAACATTGCTGCCCAACTATGATGTTTTTGATGAATACCGGTATTTCGAGCCTGCCTACGATTGGAACGTCATTCCTTTCAAAGGCAAGCGAATAGCATTGACCATTTGCGAAGACATCTGGAACCTGGGGGATAATCCATTGTACCGGATCTGTCCAATGGATGAGCTGATGAAGCAGTCGCCAGACATCATGGTCAATATCTCGGCATCCCCCTTTGATTATGATCATGACGAAGACCGAAAAGAAGTGGTGAGGTTGAATGTAGAAAAGTATGGGATGCCGATGGTCTATTGCAATGCTGTTGGTTCACAAACTGAAATTGTCTTTGATGGGGGAAGTCTTGTCTATCGAAAGGATGGCTCGCTCTTTCATGAAATGAAATATTTCACAGAAGATTTTTTTCTGTTTGACCTGCATGAATTGGAAAAAAAGGCTGAAGTACCAGTTTCGGCCAGCACTTTATCCATGGGAGCAGATATGAGGGTTGCAAAGGCAGATGATCCCGCTGCCATTCTCAACCAGCTCACCAATACACACAATATTGCACAGATCAAGGAGGCCCTTGTTTTGGGTATTCGTGATTATTTCCAAAAGATGGGTTTTGCCAAAGCCATTTTGGGAAGCAGTGGAGGGATAGATTCTGCTGTAGTGCTCACACTTGCCTGTGAGGCCCTTGGCAAGGACAATGTTACCGCCATTCTCATGCCATCCGGTTTTTCCAGTGAGCACAGTGTTGATGACGCAAAACAACTGAGCCTAAACCTTGGCAATCCATATCATATTGTTCCGATACAATCCGTTTATGAGACTTTTCTAACCAGTCTTGATCCATTGTTCAAGGGAACTGCCTTTGGCATTGCAGAAGAGAATATCCAAAGTCGGACACGTGGAAATCTTCTTATGGCCATTGCCAACAAGTTCGGGTATGTTTTGCTGAATACTTCTAACAAAAGTGAACTGGCAACCGGTTACGGAACCTTGTATGGCGACATGGCCGGTGGTTTGAGTGTCATAGGCGATCTCTACAAAACGCAGGTCTATGCCTTGGCGGAATTCCTCAACCTCCATGGAGAGGTCATCCCGCATAACATATTGGTCAAGGCACCTTCCGCAGAATTAAGGCCCAACCAAAAAGACAGCGATTCTTTACCTGAATACGATCTGTTGGACCGGATCCTCTATCTGTACATTGAACGCCGCAAAGGTCCTGCTGAGATCCTCTCCATAGGATTTGAGGAAGCGTTGGTGAAAAGGGCCCTTCGACTGGTCAATACCAATGAATACAAGCGCAACCAGTTTTGTCCCATCATTCGTGTAAGTACCAAGGCCTTTGGTGTGGGTCGCCGTTTGCCGATTGTAGCCAAATACCTCTCATGAAAGGGACTGTATACAAATCAACCGGTAGCTGGTATGTGGTGAAAAACCCTGAGGGTGAAGTATTCAATGCAAGACTGAAAGGAAAATTCAAGATCGATGGCATCACTTCCACCAACCCGATTGCAGTAGGCGATGAGGTTGAATTTGAAATCGAAGATGCCGCAGAAAAAAGGGTGATGATTACCGGCCTGGAGCCCAGGAAAAATTATGTCAACAGGGTTTCTCCTTCCAACAGAAGATTGCACCATATCGTCGCCTCTAACATGGATCAGTCGCTTTTGGTTGCAACGATCAAGGATCCCAAGACATCGATTGGCTTTATCGACCGGTTCCTTGTGACCTGCGAAGCATTCCACATCCCGGCAATCGTCGTTTTCAACAAGGCCGATATTTATGGCCCCAAGGAGATGGATGTGTTGGAAGAAAGAAAATCAATGTATGCCTCCGTTGGCTATGAAGTGTTGCTCACGTCTGTGAAGGATGCTACAGGGATGGAGTTGCTGAGAAAAAAACTGCAATCCAAGGTGACATTGTTAAGTGGTCACTCCGGTGTGGGCAAATCAAGTCTTATCAATGAGATACTGGGGGATACCAATATTCGGACAAACGAGGTGAGCGAATGGAGTGGCAAAGGGATGCATACCACCACCTTTGCCGAAATGTATGATCTGCCCAATGGCGGAAAACTGATCGATACGCCGGGAATGCGTGAATTTGCCATTGCCGATATCAGCAAAGATGAATTGTCGCATTATTATCCCGAAATGAGAGCATTGCTGAATGACTGTCAGTTCAACAATTGCATGCACATGAACGAACCCGGCTGTGCCATCAAGCAAGGTGTCATGGATGGGAAAATTCATGAAGACCGGTACATCAGTTACTGCACCATTCTAGACAGCATCGAAGAAAAGACTTCCTGGTGATCAGCTTTTGAATTTTTTTGCCTTGGGCAGTTTTTCTCCGGAAAGAAGCCTTTCTGCTCCTACATTTTTACCGTTGCTTGGACAACCTACCTTTCTCGCACAAGCGGAAATCCCTAGCAGGAACAATCCAGCCATTGCATAACAAAAAATGATTTTTTTCTGCATGATCTTCATTTGAACCAACTGCTATAGAGGCCGTAGTTGTTGGCTATTCTTTCAATTTCTCCCTTGGATTTTTCAGGTGAGATTTCTTTCACTTTTTTGGCCGGTACCCCAGCATAGATAGAACCCGGCTCCACCTGTGTTCCTTCCAAAACCACTGCCCCGGCTGCAATGATTGAATTGCTGCCGATTACGGCCCTGTCCATCACAATGGAGCCCATGCCGATCAATACATTGTCTTGTATTGTGCAGCCATGAACAATTGCGTTATGGCCGATGCTGACATTGTTGCCAATGGTGGTAGCATTTTTTTCATAGGTGCAATGGATGGTGGCATTGTCCTGTATGTTCACTTTGTTTCCAATCCTGATCGCATTGACATCCCCTCGCACCACGGCATTGAACCAGATGCTGCATCCTTCTCCGGTGATAACATCCCCCACAATGGTTGCATTGGGAGCAAGAAAATTATCGTTGCCAATCTGCGGTGCAATGCCTTTCACAGGTAGGATGAGTGCCATTTTTTTTCTTGAAGTTAATTCATATTGCGTGAACTTTGTTTCATGAACCAGCGCGAGCTTTTTCTTCGTCATGTGGGACAAACCTCCGATGCACCTCTTGCCATTGAAATGGTCAAAGCCCATGGCTGTAAGATGTGGGATGCAGCAGGCAAAGAGTATATCGACCTCATTGGAGGCATTAGTGTATGCAACATTGGCCATTGTCATCCTCAGGTGGTGGAAGCGGTCTCTTCCCAGGCTTCGCAATACATGCATTTGATGGTATATGGTGAATTGATCGAATCACCGCAGGTGACGTATGCCCACATGCTGGCTGGATTGTTGCCAAGCGGGCTGGACTCCGTCTACTTTACATCCTCCGGTACTGAGGCAACGGAAGGAGCCATGAAACTGGCCAAACGCCTCACCGGAAGAACACAGATCGCAGCCTTTCATGAATCCTACCATGGTTCAACACAGGGTGCCCTGAGTGTCATGGGCAGCGAATATTGGCGCAATGCCTTCAGGCCCTTGCTGCCAGGCATCATGCATCTTCAACACAACCTTCCCGAAGACCTAAACAGGATCGATGAAACGGTGGCATGTGTGATAGCCGAACCCATTCAGGCGGAAAGAGGCGTGTTGGTGCCCGACCGGAACTGGATGCAGGCACTGAGAGATCGTTGCACTGAAACAGGAACCTTGTTGATCCTGGATGAAATCCAAACCGGATTTGGAAGAACGGGCAGTTTGTTTGCTTTTGAGCAGTTTGGGATTGTGCCCGATATTTTGCTTTTGGGAAAAGCATTGGGGGGAGGCATGCCATTGGGTGCTTTCGTTTCGTCAAAAGAAAAGATGGATGCCTTTACCAACAATCCGGTATTGGGGCATATCACCACTTTTGGAGGACATCCGGTTTGTTGTGCAGCAGGGGAAGCGGCCCTAAATGTTTTGCTGAAAGAAAATCTGATAAACGATGTTGACTGGAAAGCATCCCTCTTCCAAAAATCACTTGTTCACCCGCTGATCAATTCATTCCGTTCTGCAGGCTTGCTGATGGCCATTGAGTTTTCATCCTGGGAGATCAACAAGGCTGTGATTGATGAATGCATCCGCAGGGGAGTGTTCACCGACTGGTTTTTGTTTGCTTCCCATTGCATGCGGCTGGCACCTCCATTGACAATTGCGGAAAAAGAGATAGAGAAGGCAGTTGGGATCATCCTTTCCGCCTGTGATGCCATCAGCCATAAAGCCTGAGACCAAAAAGAAAAACGAAAGCTTCCGAAAACGCCAAATCGCTTGTAGCCCTCTACCGGCAAGGGTTTACTTGCTAAGGTGCATACTTCTTTCTTTGTAAAGCGTCCTGAAATAAGGATCTCTCAGGTCCTTTACAAATCGTATTGCCTCACCGGTTGATTTCATTTCTGGCCCCAGTTCTTTGTTCACACCTGGGAATTTATCAAAACTGAAAACGGGTTCTTTGATGGCGAAGCCGTCCAGTTTCTTTTCAAAGCTGAAATCGGTAAGCTTGTGGGTGCCCATCATCACTTTTGTAGCTACATTCAAATAAGGTATCTGGTAGGCTTTGGCAATGAAAGGAGTGGTTCGGGATGCCCTTGGATTGGCTTCGATGACAAAGACTTTTCCGTTCTTGATGGCAAACTGAATATTGATCAATCCGCGGATGTCCAATGCCCTTGCAATTTTTTCAGCATAAAATTCCATGGTGGTGACTTCTAGCGGCGTCAGATTGAAGGCAGGAAGCACCGCATTGCTGTCACCACTGTGAATACCTGCCGGTTCTATGTGTTCCATGACGCCCATGACATGGAAGTTCTCTCCGTCAAAAATGCCGTCAATTTCTGCCTCTTGGCACCTGTCCAGGAAATGGTCGATCAGTATTTTGTTATCGGGCAGGTGTTTCAAGAGGCTCACCACTGCAGATTCCAATTCCTCATCATTGATTACGATCCTCATTCTTTGTCCACCCAATACATACGAAGGTCTTACCAAAACAGGATAACCCACTTCCTTGGCCACTTCCACTGCATCATCCACGGTGAAGGCAGTTCCATATTGTGGATAGGGGATACCCAACTCCTTCAGCATATCACTGAACCTGCCACGATCCTCTGCAATATCCATGTTGTCAAACGAAGTACCGATGATCTTGATCCCTTTCTTGTGCAGTTTTTCTGCCAGCTTCAAGGCTGTTTGTCCACCCAACTGTACGATCACGCCCTCAGGTTTCTCGTGTTCGATGATTTCCCAAAGATGCTCCCAGTAAACAGGTTCAAAGTAAAGTTTATCTGCCATGTCGAAGTCCGTAGACACGGTTTCAGGATTGCAGTTGACCATGATGGCTTCATAACCACATTCCTTGATGGCAAGCAGTCCGTGCACACAGCAGTAATCAAACTCAATGCCCTGTCCGATGCGGTTGGGGCCTGATCCGAGTACGATGATTTTTTTCCTGTCGCTTACTTTGCTCTCATTGGTGCCATTGTTTTCAAAGCTGCTGTAGAAATAAGGAGTCTTGGCTTCGAATTCTGCGGAGCAGGTATCCACCATTTTGTATACCCTCCTGATGCCGGCAGCTTTTCTTTTCTCATAGAGGGCATCTTCATTGCCATCCTGCATGATGCGACAAATCTGTTCATCGCTGAAGCCATGGTGTTTGGCCTTTTTGATCAAATCGATGGGCAGGGTATCAAATCGGTATTTGGCAATTTCTTTTTCAATGTCCACGATCTTTTGGATCTCATAGATGAACCACCTGTCTATGCGCGTGGCCTGGCAGATGGTTTTCACACTGATGCCCATCATCAGGGCATCCTTGATGCGGAAGATCCTGTCCCACTTGGGTGTTTTGAGGTATTCGACGATTTCATCAGCATGCATCATGCTTTTGCCGTAGTATCCAAGACCCACTGCATTGTTCTCCAGGCTCTGACAGGCTTTCTGGATGGCTTCGGTGAAACTTCTTCCGATGGACATCACCTCACCTACAGATTTCATCTGCAGTCCGAGCGTATCGTTGGCGCCTTTGAACTTGTCGAAGTTCCAGCGGGGAACCTTTACAATCACATAATCCAGTGCCGGTTCAAAGTAAGCAGAGGTTGTTTTGGTGATCTGGTTCTTCAGTTCATCAAGCGTAAAGCCCAGTGCCAGCTTGGCAGCGATTTTGGCAATGGGATATCCCGTTGCTTTGGATGCAAGGGCTGAGGAGCGGCTCACGCGGGGGTTGATCTCGATGGCGATGATCTCTTCGGTTTCCGGATTGAGGGCAAACTGCACGTTGCAACCACCGGCAAAATTTCCCAGGTCGCGCATCATCCTGATGGCAGTATTGCGCATCAATTGAAAGGCTGTATCACTGAGGGTCATGGCGGGTGCTACCGTGATGGAGTCACCGGTATGAACGCCCATGGGATCGAAATTCTCTACTGTACAAATGATGGCAACATTGTCGTTTTTGTCTCGCAGTAATTCCAGTTCGTATTCTTTCCATCCCAGGACCGCCTTTTCCACCAATACTTCGTGGATGGGTGATGCGGAGAGACCCCTGTTCAGGGCTTCGTCCAGGTATTCCTTGCTGTGCACAAATCCGCCTCCGGTTCCGCCGAGGGTGAAGGAAGGTCTGATCACCAATGGAAACCCGATCTCTTGGGCAAATTCTTTGCCCTCCAGGAATGAATTGGCTGTTTTTGCAGGGGCCACCTGGATACCCATCTGGATCATCCATTGCCTGAATTTTTCCCTGTCTTCCGCCTTATCGATTGCCTTGATGTCAACACCAATCAGTTTTACGTTGTATTTCTCCCAGATACCCAACTCTTCCGCTTCCTTTGCCAGGTTCAAAGCTGTTTGTCCACCCATGGTAGGAAGTACCGCATCAATATCATTTTCTTTGAGAATCTGTTCAATGCTCTCCGCTGTCAATGGCAGCAGATAAACCCTGTCAGCCATCATGGGGTCGGTCATGATCGTCGCAGGATTGGAATTGATCAAAATGACTTTCACCCCTTCTTCACGAAGGCTTCTGGCAGCCTGTGTGCCGGAATAATCAAACTCGCATGCTTGACCAATGATGATGGGTCCTGAACCAATGATGAGTACTGAGTGGATCGACTTGTCTTGTGGCATGATCTTTTCCTGGGTTTATTGGGTTGCGGGCATAAAAAAACCGGGTTCTACCCGGGTTGCAAAGGTAATGGTTGACCTCAACTTTCCGAAGGAAATATTGGTCAATTCTGGCATTCAGGGAAAATCTGTTGAAACTTGGTGAACAAATCAGGCTTGTTGGTGGTAGGCGGCCATTTCATAGTCCTCCACTACATTTTTTTCGCTCAAATCCGGTAAACGAACAGCGTCATTGAGTCCCTCTTTGGATTCTTTTTTCTGAAATCCAACCAAGGCGGCTACCGAAGCCCAAACAATCACAATTTTTTGTAATATCTTCTTCATTATGCTAAATCCTATATATAGACAACTATTGTAGTGAATATGTTGTATCGCCAACTCAATTTTTTTAAAAAAATCTAATAGGGGGTGAATTGGGGATTTTTTTAATGGAGAAGTGGTGATTTCTCTTCTAGCTTTGCGGCATGAAAGGCATGATTTTGATTTGCAGCTTGTTGCTCGTTAACTGTGGGCTCAAGGCACAGGTACCAGGTGGAGCCGCTTATTTCCGGTATCCTTTGAATGTTCCAGCGCGACTGAATGCCAATTTTGGTGAAATGAGGCCCAATCATTTTCACATGGGCCTTGATCTTTCCACCGAAGGAAGGGAAAATCTCCCCGTACTGGCCCCTGCAGACGGATACATCGCCCGGATGAAGATCGAGACTGGCGGTTTTGGCAGGGCCATCTATCTCAATCATCCCAATGGCACCACTACGCTGTATGCGCACATGAACCGGTTTATTCCGGCAGCAGAAACCTATTTAAAAGAAAAGCAATATGAACAAAAGACCTGGAAAATTGATCTCAATGTTCCTGAGAGCTTGATACCGGTGAAAAAGGGACAGTTGATTGGATACAGTGGCAATACAGGGGCTTCTCAGGGACCGCATGTTCATTTTGAAATCAGGGATACCCGAACGGAAAACTGCATCAACCCCCTTTTGTATGACCTGTCCCTAACGGATGTCACACCACCAGACCTTTATCGGCTCGCATTTTATGACCGCGACAAATCTGTCTATGAGCAGCAACCCATCTTGGTGCCGCTTGTTAAAAAAGAAGGAAAATACAGGCCCGCAGCATTGGTACAACTGCCTTTCAAAAATGCTTTTTTGGCAATTCAGGCAACCGATCGCATGACCGGAATACCCAATCCCAATGGAATCTACAGTGCAGCACTTTTCAAAGAGGGCAAGCCAATCACGGGATTTTTCATGAATGATATCGGATACGACAAAACACGGTACCTCAATGGCCATATCGATCATGTGTACCGGATGAAGGGAGGCCCCTATTTGCAAATGCTTTTTCCTCCCAAATCCTATGATCTGGGGCATTATCAAAAAAGCAGTAACCATGATCACTTCGATGTTCCTTTACAGGCAGAAACCTATGATCTGCAAGTGGCCGATGCCCATGGAAACAAATCTTACTTGAGTTTCGATGTTCAACAGAAGCCAGGTTTTTTGGCCACCCCTGCTGAAGAGTCATCCAACCGGATCATGCCCAACCATTACAATGTCATGGAGGATGCAGATGTTCAGTTTGTATTCAGTGAAAAAACATTTTACGATGGATTTGTATTTGGCTGGAAATCACTTTATGCCAATGGATTGGCGGAGTTGAGTCCCGTTTACCAAACCTATCCCGACTTTATTCCCGTGCACAATTATTTTACCCTTCGCTTGCGCCCCAACAGAAGCATGGGGATGATCAATCAAGACAGGGTCGTGATCAAAAGGAATTACAGGGGGAAGGTTGAATTGAAAAAAGCAGTGCAGGAGAGAGGATGGTTCTCCGCCCAATTCAGGGATCTTGGATTTTTTCAATTGTTGGAAGATCTTGATCCCCCCAAGGTATCTGCTTCCTTTGGCAATGGATTGATCGTCAGAGCTGGCAGCAGGATTTTGATCGATGTGGCAGACAACAATCGTTTCATCCGTGAATTCAACGGTTTTGCCGGAAACCAATGGCTGATGTTTGTTCCGGTTGGCAACCGATTTGTCTACACAGTGGATGAACATTTGCCTGTTGGTGAACATAAACTCTCAGTCGTTGTTTATGATGAAGCCGGAAACCAAACCCTCCGGGAATGGAACATCAAAAGAATCTGACAAATGGAACTGACAGCAGGTAAAAAGGCCCCATCTTTTTCAGGGGTTGACCAGGAGGGACAAAAAATTGCTTTGGCTGATTTCAAAGGGAAAAAATTAGCCCTTTATTTTTATCCCAAAGACGATACCAGCACCTGTACCGTGCAGGCCTGTAATCTTCGCGATGGTTTTAAGATGCTGGCCAAAAAAGGCATCGAGGTCGTCGGCGTTAGTCCCGATGATACCAGCTCTCACCTCAAATTCATTGGCAAACACAAGCTGCCTTTTCGCATCATTGCGGATACGGATCGCAAAGTGATTGAGAAATACGGGCTTTGGGCAGAGAAATCCATGTATGGTAGAAAATACATGGGGGTCTTGCGCACCACTTTCCTGATTGATGAAACAGGCAAGATTGTCAAGATCATCGAAAAGCCCAAGGTAAAGGAGCATGCTGATGAAATAGCGGCAGGCTTTGGACTATAGCAACCAGTCCACCGTTCCATGATTCCAGCTATCGGCATGTGCGTGGGTCACCAGCAAAGAGCCGTTTTCATCCACTCCATCTACCCTGGCCTGCAGGAGAATATTTCCCTTTCTGAATTTCATCGCTTTTCCACGAGCGAACAAATGTAGGTTGTAGCTTTCCAGCAGAGGATGAAAACCATTCTTTTCAAAAATGCTTCGCCACCTGTCAAGATCCCCACAAAGTTCTTTTGCCAGCATAACGGGATCAAAGTCTTTTCCGGTGATCTGTTTCAACGAAACGGCTTTTCTTTCCATGGGCGGGAAAAAAGTTTGGTTGATGTTGAGACCAATGCCGATGATGGATTTTTCCCATTGTTCGTTGCGGATGATGTTTTCTATCAGGATGCCACCTGCCTTTCTGTCATTCCAATAGATATCGTTCGGCCATTTGATCGATACTCCCTCTACGGCATAACGGGAAAAGAAATCCCAACAGGCCAATGCAACCAGTGCAGAAAGTTGGAAAGGCCTTTGCAGGTTGAATCCACTGGTATCCCAAACAACCGAGATCATGATGTTTTGGGCTGCAGCGCTGCCCCAGGATTTTCCCCGCTGTCCCTTTCCATGGGTTTGTTCCAGGGCAAAGAATGCCGAACCGTCCGTCACTGTACCGGTTCTGACCTCGTTCATGGCATGGTTATTGGTACTATCTGTTACAGGCAATATGACAAAGGGTATACCGGTCATGGAGTCATCCTCAAAGGATTGAAATAATCCGTAATTTTGAGCAAGATAATAAGGAACACTAAAACCAATAGCATTTGTCATCTACAACAGCAGGGGTAACTGCACCGAAGAAAGTCAGCCGACTTACCAGAAGCAGCAAGATATTGAAGGTTATCATCAATGCGATTCAAGACAGGAAGGGGGAAAACATCATATCGCTTGACCTGAGGAAGATACCAGAGGCAGTATCGGACTTTTTCATTGTTTGCGAGGCTTCCTCAACCGTTCAGGTGAAGGCCATTGCCGACTGGGTGGAAGTTCAGGCGAAAAAAGAGTTAGGAGAGATCCCTTACCGACACGAAGGACATGCTGCAGCCCAATGGATTCTGGTCGACTATGTCAATGTGGTGGTACATGTTTTCTTATCAGAGACCCGCAAATTTTACCGTTTGGAGGAAATGTGGGGAGATGGTGATGCAGAAATGGAAGAGTATACAGAAGAAATACCCGTTAAGAAGAAAGCCGCTACCCGAAAAAAGAAATAAAAAGATTCAACATATTATATGCACCAGGAAGATAACAGCAACGACAAGCGATTTACACCCTTCAGAAGAAACAAAGAAGGTGGAGGGAACAACCCATTGCCCAAAACCCCCAAATTCAGTTTTTACTGGATTTATGTGATTGCTGCAGTGGGACTCATTGGCTATCAGGTTTTGCGCGGAGTGAGCCCTGATGCCCGCAACATCACTGAGCTGGAGTTCAAGCAAAAAATGCTATCTCAGAATGATGTTACCAAGATAGAACCGGTGAAGAACAAGGGCGTAGTGAGGGTCTACATCAAAAAGGATAGTCTGTCAAAACCGGCTTACCAGGAATTGCTGGGCGACAAGCTGGTCTATGCCAAACAATCAAAGGGTCCACATTTTCAATTCAGTTATTCCAAGGTGGATGACTACCAGGAAAACCTTGACAAATATTTTGCCGAACATCCGCAAGTAGCACCAGTTCCAGTTGATCCAGTAAGCGATCCTGAATTTTTTGGTCCCTTGCTCCAGTTCCTGTTTCCGTTGCTGATGTTCGGACTGCTTTTTGTGCTCATGATGCGCAAGATGGGTGGAGGAGCCAGTGGTGGCGGAGGTGGTGGCATCTTCAACATTGGTAAATCAAAAGCCCAATTGTTTGACAAAGGAACAAAAGTAAACATTACGTTTACCGATGTGGCTGGATTGGATGAGGCCAAACAAGAGGTGATGGAGATCGTGGATTTTCTCAAGAACCCCAAGAAATATACAGCCCTCGGAGGCAAGATCCCCAAAGGAGCTTTGCTGGTGGGTCCTCCCGGAACAGGCAAGACCCTGTTGGCAAAGGCCATGGCAGGAGAAGCCCAGGTTCCTTTTTTCTCGATGTCAGGTTCTGATTTCGTTGAGCTATTTGTGGGCGTGGGTGCCAGCCGTGTGCGTGACCTCTTTAAGCAGGCAAGGGAAAAAGCTCCCTGTATCATTTTCATTGACGAGATCGATGCCATTGGACGTGCCCGTGGAAAGAACATGATGATGAGCAATGACGAAAGGGAGAATACCCTTAACCAGTTGCTGGTGGAAATGGATGGATTTGGTGGTGACAGTGGCATCATCATCCTGGCAGCCACCAACAGACCGGATGTATTGGATAGCGCCTTGTTGAGACCCGGTCGTTTTGATCGCCAGATCAGCATTGACAAGCCGGATGTTAAAGGGCGTGAAGCCATCTTCCATGTACACCTTACCCCCATCAAGCATTCACAAAAACTGGATATTCACAAACTCGCAGAGCAGACTCCCGGATTTGCAGGAGCTGACATTGCCAATGTCTGCAACGAAGCAGCCCTGATTGCTGCCAGAAAGGGAAAGGAAATGGTGGAGATGGATGATTTCCAGGATGCAATTGACAGGGTCATCGGCGGACTGGAAAAGAAGAACAAGATCATCCTGCCTGAAGAGAAAAAAATCATTGCCTATCACGAAGCAGGACATGCGGTCTGCGGTTGGTTCCTCGAACATGCTTATCCCTTGTTGAAAGTTACCATTGTTCCCCGTGGAGTAGCTGCCTTGGGATATGCGCAATACACGCCTAAGGAACAGTACCTGTACAATACAGAACAACTGATTGACCAAATGTGCATGACATTGGGTGGCAGAGCGAGTGAAGAGATTTTCTTTGGTAAGATCTCAACGGGTGCTCAAAATGACCTTCAACAGGTAACCAAAATGTCTTATGCGATGGTGACGGTTTATGGCATGAGTGAGAAAGTAGGCAATATCAGTTTCTATGATCCGCAACAGGAGAATACTTTCACCAAGCCTTACAGTGAAGAGACTGGAAAACTCATTGATGATGAAGTAAGGAAGCTGGTGGATGATGCCTATCAAAGAACACTGGCTTTGCTGACAGACAGAAAAGAGGAAGTGGAAAAGATCGCATTGGCTTTGCTCAACCGCGAAGTACTGCACCAACAGGATGTAGAAGACCTGATCGGCAAAAGACCCTACGGAGAAAAGAAGATCTTTGCAGAGGATGCTGTTGTTGTTGAAGAAAAGCCATCAGCCTCAACTGAAGAAAAAACAGAAGAAGGAACGAAACCTGAATAGAAATGGAATCATCCAGCGCAAAGGAAGCCATCCTCAAGAATATCCGCATGGCCTTGACGCAGCCGAGTGAGCAGCCATTCCCCAAACATGAAAAAATTGATTTCAATTTTGAACCGGGTACTGCAGATCTGTCGGTTTTGTTTGCAGAAAAATTCACTTCCTTGCTGGGTAAATTTTCATTTTGTGATAGCGAGGAAGACTTGGTGAACCAGCTACAGGCACTGGTTGTCGAAAAAGGTTGGTCGGATGTTTATTGTTCTGATGAGAACATGCAAACCGCCATCCGTTCCTTTGGATTTCAGGGCTTCACTGATAAAGCACTCGCTGATGCCGATGCAGCCATCACAAAATGTGAAGTACTCGTGGCCCGGACAGGATCTTTTGTTTTGAGCAGCGTGGAATCATCGGGAAGAACCACCTCAGTGTATGCACCCGTTCATATTTGCATAGCCAAGACAAGCCAGGTGGTATATGAAGTAAAAGATGCCATCCAGTTTTTACAGAAAAAGTATGGCGACAACCTGCCAAGCATGATCAGTTTTGCCACTGGGCCAAGCAGAACAGCTGATATTGAAAAAACTCTGGTAGTGGGAGTCCATGGCCCCAAAGAGGTATACTGCTTCATGCTCGACAAGTAGGTGAACAGCGTGCCCGAATACTGATTATATTTGATCATGCAAGTTGAATCAGGTAAAAGCATTTATTTTCTCTCAGATTTTCATCTCGGTGTTCCGGATCATGCTTCCAGTCTCCAAAGGGAAAAAAAGATTGTTGCTTTTCTTGACAAGATCCGCCAGGATGCTGCCATGCTTTTCATCGTGGGTGATCTCTTTGATTTCTGGTTCGAATACCGAAAAGTAGTGCCCAAGGGCTTTGTTCGCATTCTTGGCAAACTCGCTGAATTCACGGATAATGGCATACCGGTACATTTTTTTGTGGGAAACCATGACATGTGGATGTCTGGTTACTTTGAAAAGGAATTGAACATCCCCGTTTTTCATGAACCCCGTGAATATGATTTCAATGGAAAGAAGTTTTTGATTGGACATGGAGATGGGCTAGGACCTGGCGACCATGGCTATAAATTCCTCAAAAGGATTTTCAGGAATCCGTTCTGCCAATTTTTATTTGGATTGATCCCTCCTTATTTTGGCATCTCCCTCGCTTCCTACTCGAGCAAAACCAGCCGCTCCGTGACTGGAGGTAGCGATGAAAAATTCTTGGGGGAGGACAAAGAATGGCTGATCCAATATTGTAGGTCAGTGCTCCAAGAAAAAGAATACCATTATTTTATTTTTGGACACCGCCATCTGCCGATAGCATTTCAATTGACGGATAAGAGCCAATACCTGAATTTGGGGGATTGGCTTCGGTACAATTCTTATGCTGTTTATGACGGACAGACGCTTTCCTTAAAACATGAAGCATGAGGGAAATACTGCTGGCCATTTGTTTGCTTTTGGGTTTGCTGAAGGTCAGCGCCCAAACAAGCGCTGGGTGGAAGCCAACAGATTCCATATCCGGGAAGTTCAGTTATTTTAAACCCGATGAGCTTGGTAATATTTTTGCCCTTACAGAGCGTGGCCAACTCAAAAAGTACAACGCCGCCCACGATTCAATGGGTGTCTTCAATGATGTGAGACGATATGGGAGGTTGCATTCCGTTTCACCGGGCAATGCGCTCAGGACACTCTTGTATTTCAAAGAGTACCGAACATTGTTGGTATTGGACAGGCTGATGCAGGTTGTCAACAAAATCGATCTCAGAAAGGCAAATGCGTTTCAGGCCAGTTTGGCTGCTTTGGGATACGATAACAGTATCTGGATTTTTGATGAGCAGGACAGCAAGGTGAAAAAACTCAATGAAGACGGCTCCTTGATTTTTGAGACCGCTGATCTCAGGATCGTCCTTGGTGAGGCCATTGCTCCGAATACTTTGTTTGACCTGGGGGGGCTCCTTTATTTGTACGATCCACAAAAAGGACTTTTCATTTTTGATTACTACGGAGGACTTAAAAAGAAAATAGCTTTGTTGGACTGGAAGGCGGTACAGCCGCTTGGAAAAAATATGGCGGGTATTAAAAATGGGAAACTCATGCTCTATACCCCGGATGTGATGGATTGGAAGGAATCAGCACTGCCGGAAAATATCAAGAATAGTCCTATTGTCTATTTTACGCCAAGATCAGTGATGACCCTGGATGCAACAGGCATCCGGTACTATGATTGGAAAAACAACTGAAATGAAAACATTTTTGAAAACCATCGTACTAGACAATCCCGTCAGTGACTATCTCTGGGTCGTTGGATTCATTTTGCTGGTCCTTGTTTTGAAGAAAAGGGCCAGTAAGAATTTCACAAGATTGGTGTTCATCGCTTTTAGAAAAATGGGAAGGCGAATCAATGAACAAGATTTTTTTGAGTTGGTGCTGGCACCATTGGAGAATTTCATTGTCATGATGGCCGCCTATCTGGCCATTGGCAGTCTCCAGTTTCCGGATGAATTCCGCTTCAAAGTTTTGAGAATTTCTTCAGATGTAATGCTTGAAAGAGTGGGTTCGGGGTTGTTGATATTTTTCTTCTTTCATACGCTGCTGAGGGTCATTGATTACCTCGCAGTGGTACTGGAAAAAAAGGCCAGCGAGACGGATGATGTGACAGATGATCAGTTGATCATTTTCTTCAGAGAATTCTTGAAGGTGATCTTGATCATCATTTGTATTCTGGTCATGATCAGGTATGTATTCAACCAAGACATTACCAAGTTACTGGCAGGACTCAGCATTGTGGGTGCCGCCATTGCATTGGCGGCCAAAGAGAGTCTTGAAAACTTGATAGCCTCTTTTATCATTTTTTTCGACAGGCCTTTCATGGTTGGGGATCTTTTAAAAGTGCAACAGATCAATGGCACAGTTGAAAAGATTGGATTGCGCAGCACAAGAATTCGCACCACTGAAAAGACCTATGTAACCATTCCCAACAAGCAGATGGTGGATGGTATCGTTGACAATATTAGCCAGCGAAACAAAAGAAGGGGAGAGCTGATGCTGCTGTTGTCGCTGAAGACACCTGTAGTAAAGATCCACGATGCTGTGCATGCGATCAATGAATTGTTGCAGATGAAGGAGCTCCAGGAAAGGACAGTGCTGCTTCAGGATATAAAGGCAGATGCCTATCAATTATTCGTAGAGTATTTTACAGACCCTATCTCCATAGAGGCCTTTCATCAACTGAAGCAAAAAATCAATTTTAGCATATTGGAATATCTGGAAGAAAAGGACATCGGTTTGGCGGGGAAAGATCGCCTGTATGGGATCGTGTCAGATCAATCCTGATTTCAGTTCGATCAGCATCGACCTCAGTTTCTTCAGGCTTTCTATGGCCTCAAATTTGACATCTGCTTTTTTCCCTCTCTTGATAAAGGCTTTTGCTCCTTTGATGGTATATCCTTTTTCTTTCAGTAGAAAATGGATCATCTTCAGGTTTCGGATGTCTTCGGGCCTAAAAAGTCGGTCACCCTTTCTGTTTTTTCTGGGTTTCAGGATATCAAATTCCTTTTCCCAAAAACGCAACAAAGAGATATTCACCTTGAACATATTGGCTACTTCACTGATCGGGTAATAAAGCTTTTCATTTAAAACTTCATCAGTGGGAATGGAAAGGTCCTCGGAAGATGCTGGAGTGGGGACTTCCTTTATAACTATTTCTTCTTTTGCCTCAACAGGAGCTTGGGGTGGCGAGGACGGTTGGGGCGGCAGGGGCGCTGGGGGTTCTTCTGTTACTGCCACAGGTGGCGCAATCTTGTATGGTTTTTTCTTGGGAAGTGGATTAGATTCCTGCTTCACCGGTTCACCACCAAAAAGATCAAGTTGCATCATGTAGCGAAATTAAAGGCTAAATGAAAACAGGCAAGAGGGAGTTATGCACAATGGGAGATTAGTCGAAGGACTGGTTTTTGGAGGCAGCCAGTTTGAGGATGCGCTGGTATTGTTCCGGGCTCAGGTCATTGTAAAAAAAGTAAATAGGGTCCAATCTTTTCCTGCCTTTGAAAACTTCATAATGCAAATGTGGTCCTGTGGATTTACCGGTACTGCCCACATAGCCAATGACTTCCCCTCTTTTGACCCGCTGGCCTCTTCTGGCCTTGATACGAGACATGTGTCCGTATAAAGTACGATAAGAATAGCCGTGATTGACCACCACGTGATTGCCATATCCATTGCCAAGATTACTGGCTGTTTCTACCGTTCCATCCGCGGTGGCATAAATGGGGGTACCGCTGGAGGCAGAAAAGTCAAGCCCCGGGTGGAATTTGACTGTTTTATACAGAGGGTCAATTCTATACCCAAATCCCGATGCCAATCGGTTGAGGTTTCGGTTGCTGATCGGCTGGATGGCTGGGGTGCTCAACAAGAGCTTCTCCTTGTTGCGGACCATGTTTTCGATTTCTTTGTAAGAGGCCTCCTGAGCGCCAATCCTGTTATAGAGTTCATTGAGGGAATGGAGAATGCCAGCTGCCATTTCTGTACTCTCCATCCTTGCCAGCACCTGAAGATCTTTTCTTTGTTCCAGGCGTTTGGCTCGGGCGCTGTCTGGGATGGGGTTTGCTTCAAAAACAGAGCGATACACTTCATTGTCGCGATCCTCCAGTTGCTTCAGCCTTTCCTCAATATCCTGGTATTTGCTTGCATAAATTTTGTTGGTCTCTTCTGCTCTTTCCAGTTGCACCCTGAGCAGTTTCTCTTTGGGGGAGTCCAGGAAGCGAAAAGCGATGGCCACAATGATCAGACCCGTTACGATGGCAGTGGAGACAAATGCCAGTATCCGCAACAGGGTTACCCGAAGGGGTACGATCTGTTTCTCATATCTCAGCGTGTTGGTATTGTAGTAGTAACGAATCCTCTTCACCTGCTGAACATGTTTAAATGATGTATTTTTGCGGTTCGGCCATCGGTTGCAAATATAACCCATTGGTGGCTGATGGATTCTTATAAAAGGTTTAAAATGACAGCAGCAGAGATAAGAGAAGGTTTTCTGAAGTTTTTTGAAGGCAAGGGTCACCAGATTGTGCCATCAGCCCCCATCGTATTGAAAGATGATCCAACCCTGTTGTTCACCAATGCAGGCATGAACCAGTTCAAGGATTATTTCCTCGGTAACAAGATGGCGCCGTTCAAAAGGGCTGTAGATACACAGAAATGTCTCAGGGTCAGTGGCAAGCACAATGATTTGGAAGAAGTGGGCGTGGATACCTACCATCATACCATGTTTGAAATGCTGGGCAACTGGAGCTTTGGGGATTATTTCAAAAAAGAAGCCATCACCTGGAGCTGGGAGCTGTTGACTGAAGTTTATAAAATCGACAAAGACAGGCTCTACGCAACTGTTTTTGAAGGGGATGAAAAAGAGAATATACCTGCTTCCAAAATAGCCCTTGCCATTTGGAAAACCATTCTCCCGGATGACCATATTGTATTTGGAAACAAGAAGGATAATTTTTGGGAGATGGGAGATACCGGCCCCTGCGGCCCCTGCAGTGAGATTCATGTTGATTGCAGGCCTGAAGAGGAAAGGAAAAAGATACCTGGACACCTGCTGGTCAACAAAGACCATCCCCAGGTCATCGAGATCTGGAACAATGTATTCATCCAATACAACAGGATGAAAGATGGTTCGCTGCAGCCATTGGCGGAGACCCATGTGGATACGGGAATGGGATTGGAAAGACTGGTCAGGGTATTACAGGGCAAGACCTCTAATTATGATACCGATATTTTTTCGGGCTCTATTCAGAAGACAGAAGAGATTGCAGGAAAAAAATATACAGCAGGTGACTCCAGGCAGGACGTAGCCTTTAGGGTATTGGCCGATCATGTGCGTGCCATCGCTTTTACCATTGCCGATGGACAGCTGCCTTCCAACACAGGTGCCGGTTATGTGATCCGCAGGATACTTCGCCGCGCTGTTCGCTATTACTACTCTTATCTCGACGTCAAAGAACCCCTCCTGCACTTGCTCTTGCCAGGGCTTGCTGAACAGTTCAGGACTATCTTCCCGGAGTTGCATGCCCAACTCAATTTTGTTGCCAAGGTCGTGAAAGAGGAAGAAGAAACTTTCCTGCGTACATTGGGCAAGGGACTGAAGAAAATCGAAGACACCATCCAGGTTGCAAAGGCAAGTGGAACAATTGATGGCACTGCAGCTTTCGAATTGTATGATACCTATGGATTTCCCATTGACCTCACAAGGTTGATCGCACAGGAACAAGGAATCAGTGTTGACGAAGCAGGGTTTGAAAGAGAGATGCAGGTTCAAAAGAACAGAAGCCGGGCTGCAACGGCTGCTGATGTAGAAGACTGGGTTGAATTGTCCAAGTCCAACAGCGGAACAAAGTCTTTTGTTGGCTATGAAAAAATGGAACATGCCACCCGATTGCTGCGGTACAGAAAGATTTCGGCAAAGGGTCAAACACAGGTGCAGGTTGTGTTGGAAGAAACCCCTTTTTATGCGGAAAGTGGAGGACAGGTAGGAGATACCGGTACCATTGCATTGGGCGATCACATTGTCCCGGTATTGAATACAAGAAAGGAAAATGACCTGATCGTGCATACCGTGGCTGAATTACCAGAGATCAAGGACACATCGGTCTTGGCCAAGGTGGATGCGGGAAGAAGAAAGGCGATCACGGAACACCATACGCTTACCCATCTCCTGCATGCCGCATTGCGTCAGGTATTGGGAACGCATGTGGCACAAAAAGGATCGATGGTGTCATCACAGGGTATGCGTTTTGATTTCTCTCATTTCGCCAAGATGACCGATGAAGAGATCAAGGGAGTGACAACAATTGTCAATGCCAGGATTCGCCAAAATATTCCTGTTGTTATCCGGGAAATGCCCAAGGAGGAAGCCATTCAATTGGGTGCCATGGCACTGTTTGGAGAGAAATATGGCGATACTGTTAGGGTGGTGACCATAGACCCTAATTACTCTATTGAACTCTGTGGGGGTACACATGTGGGACAAACAGGGGAACTCGGACAGTGTATGATCACTGCCGAATCGGGTGTAGCAGCCGGTGTGCGCAGGATTGAAGCGATTTGTGGATCAGCGTTTGAGGCCAAGCATGAAGAGGAACAGCAGCTGATCAAAAATATCCACCAGCTCATGAAACAACCAAGAGACTTGATCAGGTCCCTTGAACAACAGGCTGAAGAATTGATATTGTTGCGCAAGCAAACTGAGCAGTTGGAAAACAAGCTCAATGGTTATCTCAAGTTTGATTTGGAAAGCAAGGCAGAAGCGTTGGGCGGATTTCATTTCATCGGAGCCATTACTTCCGTTGGATCTGCTGACAGTCTCAAGAAGCTGTGCAATGACCTTAGAACTTCGCATGAGAGAGCAGTCGTGGTGTTGGCAGCCAATATTGGTGGGAAACCTTCTATAGCCGTTGGTTTGGCGGATCCATTGGCAACTGAAAAAGCGATGGATGCGGTTAACATTGTAAAAACTTGTATCGCTTCCCAAATCAAAGGGGGTGGCGGGGGACAAAAAACATTGGCTACTGCAGGAGGACAGGATATTTCCGGTATGGAGAGAGCCATTCAGGAAGTCCGTATGCTGCTGTCCTAATGTATGGGTTGGTATTTAAAAATTATTATATGAGAGGTCAGTTATTATTTTTTCTTTTTTTGTATTCGATAACCGTCAGTGCACAGGATGGATTTCATGTTTCGGGAGACCTCAAAGGTTTAACAGGAAAACAAATCAGGGTTAGTTATACCAAAAACGGAAGATCAAAGGTTGATACCTTAAAGGAAGTAAACGGAGATCAATTCCAATGGATAGGAAATGTTGAGGATCCACAAATCGTCCGCTTTGAAGTGTTGGATACTGCTCTTTATTTGCGCATCGGCAAGGCGGTTGCCTTGCCTCCACCGCTGATGTTCATGCTTGCTAATGTTAAAGTCCAAATCAAGGGTGATGCCAGTGAAATTTTTAAGGCCACTGTTGTTGCTGAGGACAAGGAGATGCAAGCTTATGAAAGCTACAGATCTTGGGATATTGGAAATTATGAAGCAAGCTGGAATTTACAAAAGGAGCATCATCGTAAAACCATTACTGGTGATACAGTTGGCAATTCCAACTTAATGGCTGAAATGACCCTCCTCCGCAAAGAGAATCAGCGAAAGCGCATGGCTTTCATCGACAGTCATCCGGATGCTTTCGCGAGTGTTTTGATGATGAACAGCCTATTCCTTGTGATGTCTAACGAAGACATGCAACGCAGGTATGACGGATTGAGTGATCGATTGAAAAATAGTGCCACAGGGAAGATGCTTGCCGTTAAAATAGAAAACAACAAGACAACAGCGGTTGGAAAACCCATGGTTCACTTTACACAGGAGGGTATCGATGGTGTAGTTGTCAATACCCAACTGTTGAAAGGGAAAGTTATTTTAATGGATTTTTGGGGTAGCTGGTGTGTTCCCTGCAGGAAGAGTCACCCCGATTTAAAGGAAATCTATGCGCAATATAAAAATAGGGGTTTGGAAATAATAGGTATTTCAAACGAATCCATTGCTGGGACTAAATCAAAACCTGAACAGATTGAAAAATGGAAGGTGGCAATCAAAGAGGATGGATTAGATTGGCTTCAGGTATTGTATGATCAATCGATTAATGATTTGGTGAAAACCTATGACATAAATGGTTATCCAACAAAAATCCTGGTAGATGCACAAGGTAAAATTGTGCTCAGGTTATTGGGCACCAGTGTAAATCATACAAAAACATTAAAGGCCAAACTAGAAGAGCTTATTCCAGTCACACAATAGTCTTCTCATTTGAAGCTAATTTTAATACTTTATTGATGTCAGCTTTTGGATTAGATGCATATGAAGTTGTAATAGGGTTGGAAGTACATGCGCAGCTCAGAACAACATCAAAGCTTTTTGCAGGGGATGATGCTTCCTTTGGTAGTGACCCCAATACGCATGTCAGTGCCATTACGCTAGGACATCCTGGAACTCTTCCCATGATGAACATGGAGGCTATTGTTCATGCCATCAAAATGGGTTTGGTATGTCATTCTGCCATCGCCCGTTACAATTATTTTGCCCGAAAGAATTATTTCTACCCGGATCTTCCTAAAGGGTATCAGATTTCTCAACACACCACTCCCATTTGTGAAGGAGGCTATGTTAGTATTGTTACACCAGAAGGTTCACGTGCTATAAAATTGACAAGAATCCATCTTGAAGAAGATGCAGGAAAAAGTATTCATGACCAGCATGAATCGCTCAGTCTGCTGGACTACAATCGTGCCGGTGTTCCCTTGATTGAAATCGTTTCAGAACCCGATTTGCATTCGGCCGAAGAAGCGGCCGCTTACCTGACCAAGATCAGAAAACTAGTAAGGTGGATGGGTATTTGCGACGGAAATATGGAAGAGGGAAGTTTGCGATGCGATGCCAATATCTCTATCAGACAAAGGGGCGAAACAAAATTGGGTACAAGGGTAGAAGTCAAAAACCTGAATTCTATCAAGCACCTGAAACACGCAGTGGAATTGGAAGTGGAACGACTCGTTGCTATCACTGCATCCGGTGGTACTATTGTGCAGGAAACCCGAAGTTATGATGCCGAAAGGGGCATCACTTTCTCCATCAGGGTCAAAGAAGATGCAGAAGATTATCGTTATTTTCCAGAGCCAGATCTTGCTCCTTTTTCCTTTACCGATGAATTTATTGAGCAAATAAAGCAATCATTGCCTGAATTGCCAGAAGAGAGGGCATTGCGCTATGTTCATGCATATGGACTGCCTGTCTATGATGCAGCGCAATTATCCGAGGAAAGGTCTTTGAGTGATCTGTTCGATCAATTGGCCCTCGCCACTGTTCATAGAAAAAACCTGGCCAATTTTTTATTGGGACCTGTTCGGGCGCATTTGAATGAAACGTTGACAGAATGGAACGATTTGAAGGTTGATCCAGACAACTGGAACAAGCTGCTGGAAATGGTTACTACTGGTCAATTGGCATTTTCGGTAGCTGTTCAAAAATTGTTACCAGTATTGCTGACAGACGAGAAAACAGATCCGGTTGCACTTGCCAACCAGTTGGACCTGATACAGGATGCAGGGGAAGATGAAGTGAATGAATGGGTACAACAGATTTTATCCGCGATGCCCGATAAAGTGGAAGAATACAGAAAAGGCAAAAAGGGATTGATTGGGTTGTTTGTTGGGGAAGTTAAGAAGATCTCCAAAGGAAAGGCAGACCCCAAGACCACAACTGAAAGATTGACTAAAATTCTAAATCAAAAGCCATAACATGAAGCACTCCTTCAAAGCATTGCTATTGCTGGGTTTTCTTTCACTTACAGCTTGTAAAGTAAAAAACAGCAATGTTGTCTTCAAGGTAAACTTGCAGAACAATACTGAAAAACGTTCTGTGTTTTTAGACATGATTGAAATGGATGCCAATCCGGTCACCATGGATACGGCACTTGCGGAAGCTGGCAATGCCGTTTTTGAATTGAAAGGTGGGCCAGTTGATGAAGCCGTATTGTATCGGATTCGCCTCGACAAAAATGAGGTTTTCTTTCTGGCTGTTCCTGATCAACAACAAGTGAATATCCAGGCAGATATGAATGATCCAGCTGCCTATGCCATCAGTTCTCCTGGCAGCAACTCTTTTAAAAACTTGCTCAAACTTTTCAATGGCAAATTGGTTGGACTGGATTCCCTGTCTAAAATCTTGCAGTCAAAAGGGGAGGAGATGGATAGTGGCAAGGTGGCAACAGAAAAAATGTTCCGAGCGCAAGTATCGCAAGCAGGAAAATTTTTGCTTAACTATGCAGATACTACCCAAACGGCTGCAGTAGGCATTTATGCACTGGGTATGTCCAGAAACCTGGTTGCCCCTGATCAGGTACAACCCGTATTGCAGTCACTAGCTAAACGCTTTCCGGAGTCCGAAAAGATTAAAAAACTGGCGTCAGACTTTGCCAAAGCCATGGAACCGCAACCTTCACAGGGATTGGTAGGAAAAGAAGCGCCTGATTTTACACTTCCTGATGTGAATGGAAAACCTTTTCATTTGAAATCATTGCGTGGTAAATATGTGCTGGTTGATTTTTGGGCCAGTTGGTGCCGTCCCTGCAGGTTGGAAAACCCTAATGTTGTGTCAGCTTTTCAGAAATTCAGCCAAAAGAATTTTACCATCTTGGGCGTTTCACTGGACAAGGAAAAAGAATCCTGGTTACAGGCCATTCAGGAAGACCAATTGCAGTGGCAGCATGTTAGTGATTTGAAATTTTGGGACAGCATGGTAGTTCCTTTATATGAAATCGAGGGTATTCCTTTCAATGTATTGATCGATCCTAACGGTGTGGTTATTGCAAAAGATTTAAGAGGACCTGATCTGGAAAAGAAATTGGCTGAGGTATTGAAGTAAGAATACTGATGAAATAAAAAAAGCGGATCCTATGGGATCCGCTTTTTTATGGATGAGCTTCAAAATCAGAGTTGTGATATCCTTAGACCGATGGTCTTGTAGTTTTCAGAGATTTTGACATTATTGCTTCCTCCAGAAAGGGTGAGGTTCAAGTCCACTGGAGTGGCAGAGGAGGTCCCTGGATTCAAAATTTCAACTGAAAATTCTGTAAAGCTGCTTTTGGCAGGGATCTTTACGGTACCGGTAGTGATGTTAAAATGCCTCCCTGCAACTGCAGTTGTATTTGCACCCAATACCACAAATATATCCGTGTCCGTTGCCAGTTGTTGACCCAAAAGGTTGATCCTGAACTTTTTCACACCTGGGCTCAGACGTGTAAGGGAAGGGTCAGCTGCTGAAGCAACTCTTCCATAACCAGGAACCCTGGTCAAGATGGGATAGGTGAGTCCAGCACCATTGGCATTCCATGAAGCTGCATCAAATTCCACAACAGGCGCAGTGAAAACGGTCAGCTCATTTTTTATACAGCTATCAAACAGTGTGATCGCCAGTACTGCTATGATAAATGATTGTAATCTTTTCATTTTTCTTGATTTTAGTATCCAGAGTTTTGTACCAGGTTCTTGTTGCCGTCAACTTCTCTTTGTGGCAAAGGAGCAAGTATCCTTATATCTGAGAAAGCAACCGTATTGTAATGGGGGGCTTTAACGAGATCCCTTCCCAGACGCTTTAGGTCAAAGAAACGATGTCCTTCGAATGCAAGTTCCAAGCGACGTTGTTTGATTACTTCTTCATACAAGGAAGATCCTGTAAGGTTGAATGCAGTCAATCCGCGGTTGGTGGCAATGGTATTAAGATCAGCCAGGGCAGCTGTCTGATTGAATACAGGAGAACCAGGAGTTGACAGGGCCTCAGCCCTGTTCAAATAAACCTCTGCGATCCTGATGACGGGAATATTGTCAAGGTTGATGAAGCCATTCTTTCCGATGTATTTTGTGCATTCAACTTTTGATGCTCCACGTCCAGTGGTACCTGATTCATAGAGCTGGGCCCTGACGTCTGATCCTCTGCTCAAACCTGTAACGGAAAGGCCAAAATTACCGGTTGTGTTTCCACCATTCAAGGTAATGCCCAAATCATTCATGAGACTAAGGGTAGGAACCAGATCGCCAAATCCACCGGTTACAGAAGTATTGCCCGGAGCAGTTAAAGTAGTGAAAGAAGTCTGAAGAGACTCATTCACACCAATGTTCTCGCCATTGGTGGCGAATACCAATTGAAAAAGGGATTCATTGTGAGTGGATCCTCTCCATTGTGCTACATAAGTACCTGTAGTACTAAGTCTGCTGCCCGCGAGTGTGATACAGGCATCAGCCCATTTTTTTGCATTGGCATAGTCCTTCATGTATAAGTAAACGCGTGACAACATTGCTTGGGCAGCTGCTTTGTTCGCAAAATTGGTTCCCAAACCTGGAAAAGTCAGCGCTGCTTCAGCAGCTGTAAGATCTGTAATGATTTGTGCATATACAGCAGCTGCAGTGGACCTTGCAGGGAGAAGGGCCAGGGCATCTGTAGAGCTGTTGATACCTTTGGTTATCAAGGGTACTCCACCTTTGTCCTGCGCACTCACTACGGCACCGGGTATGTATGCATAGACCTTTACCATGTCGAAGTAGTATAGTGCTCTCAAAAACTGCAATTGAGCAGTCCAGGATGTCTTATCAGCCGCAGTGATACCCGGAGCATTCACAGCAGGAATGGCTTCAAGGATGAGATTGGCCTGGTTGATGCCATTGTAGCAGGTGGACCACAGCGCATCGGTGAAATGCGCTCTGTACACATTGTTGGCTTCCGGTTGCAATCGACCTGATTTGTTGGTTGCAAAACCATTGTCTGAGAGAGCCTCTGGAATGGCGATCAGATCACGGCCATACAAACGGGCACCTTTGAATCTTGAATAAACGGATACCACGGCTGCGTTAATACCGTCTTTCGAGGTAAGAGCAGAAGCAGCGTCAATGGATTGACGGGGCTGGATGACAAGGGCATCTCGGCATGAGCCGAATGCAGTCAGCAAGATTGCCAGCACTCCGGTTTTGAGAAGAATATTTTTCATTTTCATGATAATTATGGGTTTAGAAACCGATTTGAACACCTGCAGTGAAATTCCTTGTTTGAGGAATGATACCTGTTGAGTTACCAACAAATTCAATGTCATAGCTGAACCAATCAGCATAAGTCCAAAGGTTGGTTCCTTGCACATAGAAACGGGCATTGTTGATCTTCAATCGCCTGGTTACTTCTGGATTCAGGTCATAAGACAGGGTGACATTTTTCAAACGAATATAATCAGCTTTGAAAAACTGGCGGCTTCCGGAGAGTGCGCTGGAGCCTTTGGATTCTGCACCATTCACATTCATCCTGGGATACCAGGTGATCTGTCCGGGTGAGGTCCACCGGTTGTCATAAATTTCCTGGAGGGCGTTCAAACGGGCAATATTCTCAATCATAAAACTAACCTGACCATCAGCATCCACTTTTCCATATTCATATTGGAAGAAAATGTCCAGGGTGAATCCTTTGTACGTGAAGTTGTTGGTCCATCCACCCCAGAAATCAGGTTGGGATCCGTTGCCTAGGTAAACACGGTCTTTGGCCTGCGGCTGGTAGGTGATATTGCCCAATGAGTCATACCACATGGGTCGGCCAGTTGCAGCATTGACACCGGCATATTTTTGGGTAAATACAGAACCCAGCTCTCTTCCTACTCGGGTACTAGGAGAACCCGGAAGTTCTTTGAGACCGCCATAGAGTTGTTTTACCCTGTTTTGATTGAAGGTGAAAACAAATGTGCTTGTCCAATTAAGTCCACCAGGAGCAAGTGATTTAACTGGCTGCAAACCAAGGGTCAATTCTATACCCCTGTTTTGGATCTGTCCAACGTTACGGGTAATGCTGGAGAAACCACTGCTGAACTGAATTGGCTGTGAGAGCAAAAGGTCAGCAGTAAGCTTATCATAAGCCTCCACAGAACCGAAGATCTTATTGTTGGCGAAAGCAAAGTCAAGACCCAGGTTAGCAGTCTTGTTCTTTTCCCACCTCAGCTCAGGGTTTGCCAGCTGGCTGAAAGTGATACCAGGAGAGCTGTTGTACGGAGAGGCGGCACCATACAATCCCAACCCATCGAAGTTTCCGATCTGGTCGTTACCGGTAATACCATAAGAAGCCCTAAAACGCAAGCTGTTGACAAACTTGCTATTTGCCATGAAATTCTCTTCGTCTATGTTCCATGCTGCCCTGATAGAAGGAAAAACACCATAACGATATTCTTCACCAAAACGTGAGGAACCATCGTACCTCATGATACCACTGACGATGTACTTGCCATTATAGTTGTAGTTCAGGTTGGTGAACACACTCTGACGTCTGTAGCCTGTGAAAAATTCAGAGGCAGACAAAGGAGTGGCAGCTGTGTTTAGGGTAGTGAATTGGTAAGTTGGAAAACCTTCAGCAGTTGTGCCGATGCCTTCCTGGTTCTCTTTGCGGTATTCATATGCTACCAATCCATCGATCTTGTGCTTGTCCTGAATGTTGAAATTAAAATTCAAGGTCTGGGTAGAGATGATATTGGTATTCCATTCACTTTCTACCTGTCCCAGACCTTTTCTATTGAAACCATCTGGAGTCCTTGGATCGGTGTAACGGCTTCCCTGGATCAGGCGATAATCCAGGCCAAAGAAAGAGCGGTAGTTCAGCCAAGGTCTGATCTTGTAATCAGCACTGACATTGCCCACCAATTGGTTGGATCTGTTGAAACCCTTGTTGAATTCATTTACAGCAATTACGTTTTGGTTTAATAAACCGGCAACGTTTTGCGGAGGAACACCAAAATAGGTTCCATCTGGATTGAAGATGGGATTGAAGGGGTAGATAGTTGCAGAAGCGAAAGCAGGGCTGCCCAAAAAGCTACCACCTACTGCAAAAGGTACATTCTGATCGAAAGTGCTGGCATTGATGGTGGTGTTCAGGGTAAGCCTGTCAGTTGCCTTGTTGGTAAGGTCCAGCTTTACAGTACCCCTTTTGAAGTTCGCTTTGGAAATGACTGCCTCCTGGAGATTATAGGATGATGACAAGCGGAAGGTGGTTCTATCGTTACCGCCGGCTGCACTGAATTCATAGTTCTGAATCGAACCTGTTTTGAAGGCTGCATCCTGCCAATCGTAGGTAGGCAATGCTGCAATGGCATCTTCAGCAGCTTTATCGGTAGTAATATTGGTGATGGGAATCCTGAACTCATTTAGTACCGTACGACGGATCAATAGATCAGTTGCAGGTAATGCGTTTGCAAAGCCATATGCTTCAGCTCGCAACTGGAATAGCTCCTGTGAATTCAATACGTCCAACTTTTTTAGGGCATTTGACTGTCCAACATAGGTATTGAACTGAAACTTTGTTTTGCCAGCACGACCCTTTTTGGTCGTAACAATAACAACACCGTTGGAGGCCTGGGCACCATAGATGGCAGCAGAGGCAGCGTCCTTCAAGATGTCGATGGATTCGATGTCATTGGGGTTCAAAAAGGCCAGAGGGTTTGATTCGGTATAGTTAGCGTCGTTCCTTGTATTCAACTGGACACCATCCACTACATAGAGGGGCTGTGTACCGGCAAGGAAGGATCCTGTTCCCCTGATGCGCACGTTGATGCCACCGCCGGGGATACCATTATTGGACTGAACCAATACGCCAGCAGCACGACCTTGGAGCGCCTTGTCCAGTGAAGGGACAGGAAGGTTCTCAATCTCTTTTCCTCTTACCGTTGAGATTGCACCGGCCTCATCCTTTTTCCTTCTGGTTTGGTAACCGGTGATGATGACCTCATCCAGTTTTCTGTCTTCCTGCTGAAGAGAAGCTTGAATGACACCGTTGGCAGGAATGCTGAATTCGGTAGAACTCAGTCCCACTGCCGAAATCACTACTGCTTTGGCAGTATTGGGTACACTGAAGCTGAAACTACCATTGGCATTGGTAGTGGTTCCGATACGGGTTCCTTTTGCAATAACCGATGCGTTGGAAACCGGAGCTCCATTGGCATCTGTTACCTTACCGGAAACCGTCCTGTTCTGGGCAGACAAATCTCCGATCAGGAGCATGAGGCCACCCAGAAGAAACAAGATTTTTCTCATGTCTGTAGGTTTGGTTAGTGTTTGTTTGTTAATGTTTCGCAAAATATAATATGACAATCAATAAGGTACTATTGTTGAATCTTCTACCTATTTATTTTAAATTGAAAAAATCAAAATAAATGGGATATTACTTTGTTAAAATTAAAACAAATGGCTTTAAAGGAGTAGAAAGGTCAGAATAATCTCCAATAATTGAAAATTTTCAAAAGCCAACCCTGCTGTTTTATTTTACATTTCTGTGACCAGCCATCAACAAAAGAAGAACGGGCAGTAAAATCAGGTTGGTAAGGGTTGCCACCAGCAATGTGAAGGAGGTTAACCAGCCCAGGGCCTGGGTACTGCCAAATCCGCTGAAAACAAAGATCACAAAGCCTGCAATCAGCACGAGGGAGGTGTATACAATGCTAATACCGGTCTCTCTAATGGTTTGCAAAACAGTTTGATGGACATCCCCCTTAGAAGAGGGTAATTCCTGTTTAAAATTGACCAAAAAACGGATGGTTATGTCAATGGCAATTCCCAGGGCAACACTGAAAACCAATACGGTTGATGGCTTGATGGCAATGCCCATCCATCCCATCAGCCCTGCTGTCATCACAAGAGGAATCAAATTCGGTATCAGGGAACAAACCAGTATCCTGAGAGACCTGAAGAGATAGAGCATGCATATGGATATGAAAAGGAAGGCCCAGAGAATGCTCTCTTTCAGCCCCTTGATGATGAACCTGCTCCCTTCCAGGAAAGTGATGCTACTGCCGGTCAGCGTCACGGATACTTTGCTGGTATCAAAATAATCTCCTGCATGGTTTTGCAGGCTGTCGATCAGTTCCGGCATTTTCATGCTTCCGACATCAGCCATGTTTACGCTGATTCGGGTAACTTGTTTGTTGCTGTCAATAAAAGACGACATGAGTTTTTGCAGAGAACCTTGTTCTGCATTGCCCCCCTTCGAGGGTTTCATGTAATCAGCAAGAAAAGCGCCATCAAAGGCATTGGGCATGCTATAGTTGTTGCTGTCACCATCATAAAATCCCTGACGGGCAAATTTCAAACCCTCTGCAAGAGAGAGTGGTCTTGCCATTTCCGGAAAGCTATTGATGTATTCGCTGTATGCAGCAACTTTCTCATATACCATCAATGCCCTGGATCCGGCGATTCCATTTTTCTTTTTGGTGTCTACAAGAATCTCCAATGGCATGATCCCCTTGAAATGGGTTTCAAAAAATTTTAGGTCCGTATAGATCTTGTCTTTTTTAGGAAGATCATCCACGATAAAAGCCTGGGTCTTCATTTTTAGAATACCCAAAATGGATAGGACCAATGCCAGGGCAGTAACTCCGTATATTGTTTTTTTATGGGAAAAGACCCAGGCTTCGATGTTGGTCAAAAGTTTCACCAGCCACCGGTTCTCCAGGTATTGTGTGTGCTTGCGCTTGGGGGTATCCATGTAATAAAGCGCAATGGGTATCATGATGAGTGAGATAAAGAAAAGGGCCATGATGTTGATGCCAGCCACGACACCAAATTCTTTCAAAATGACACTCTTGGTAAGTGCGAATACGGCAAAACCCAAAGCCGCACTGATGTTGCAAAAGAGGGTCACCACACCCATCTTCGATACCATTTCAATGATGGCCGTTTTCTTATCACCTGTTTTTAAAAAGGCTGTATGGTACTTGTTTAAAAAATAAATGCAATTGGGAATGCCAATAACAACCACCAGCGGGGGAATGAGCGCTGTGAGCAACGTGATCCTGTAGCCCATCATCACGATCGTAGCCAGGCTGTACAAAACACCGATGATCACGACACCCAAGGAAAGAAAAGTTGTCGACAGGGACCGGAAAAAAATATAAAGAATCAGTGCAGATAGCAAAATAGATCCCAACAGGAACCATTGCATTTCTTTGGCGATCTTCATCGCTACATTGGTCCTGATCAGCGGAAGGCCACTCAAATGCAGTTGATATCCAGCATCCTTTTCAAAAGCAGCAGCTATTTTTTCGATTTCACCAATGGTCTTTTCCCTTGACTTGTTGCCAAGGATTTCTCTGTTGATCCTGACTCCCACCAGAAATGCCTTGGTTTCCGAATTGTACAACAGCCCTTTGTAGAAGGGAAGTGAGCGGAAAATATTTTCCAGGCTATCCAATTCAGGCTGGCTTGCAATGGTCTCCGGAAAAATCTTTTTTGCATCCAGTTTTTGGGTGCTGTCATTTTTCACTAGGCTCACGGCTCCATTGATGCTGAGCAGATCCTCAACTCCTTGCACCTTTTTCAATTCCTTTAAAAAAACAGAGAGCCTGTTGAACTTGTCAACAGTGAAGAAAGAATCGGTTACAAATCCGATGGTCATGAGATTGCCATCTTCCCCAAATGTCTTTTTGAAATCCAAGTAGGCTTGGTACTTGGGATGATCGGTTGGAATGGCCCTTGAAAAATCATAACTCATCTGCACCTTGCTAGCCTTATACCCCATGAAAGCAGTCAATCCCAAGGTGATGATGATCAACAGCATGCGATACTTTAGGATGGCCTTGCCCAATCCACTCCACATATTGGTTGTTTTTGCAAAGGAAAGGATTTTATCCGCTCTGTTTTCCAATTTTTTGGCACATGCCCTCCTCCTGAAATCACTAATTTTACGGCATGGGCAAGTCCTTTTTTATTCTCTTCCTAAACATGGTCCACCTATTGGTATTGGGCCAGCCCTCATTGCCTATAGGACAATGGAGAAATCATCTGCCCATGCGACAGGTTGTGGACATTGAGCAGGAGGGGAACGAGATGGTTGTAGCCACTCGATTTGGATTGTACAGGTATGCTCCTGCTTCCAAAGAGTTCAAGGTAATTACCTCTAGTCAGGGACTTTCAGACGTTCGGGTTAGCATGCTCACCCAGAAGCCGGCAACCAACCAATATCTTCTGGCCTACCAGAATGGCAACATGGACCTGATTGACAATGAATCCATTTTCAACCTGCCGGATATCCTGCGTTCAAGCCTGCAGGGGAACAAAACCATTTATCATGGCCTTTGGCAAAATGACGATGTATTGTTGTCGACAGGACTCGGTATTGTTGTTGTCAACACTACCAAACGGGAGATCCGTGAGACCATCAGTATATTCGGCCGAGCCATTGCTGGAGAGGTATACCAGTTGGCCATTTTAGGCGGACAACTATTTGCTGCAACCGGAGCAGGATTGAAAAAGACATCTTATCCCAATGCCGCACTGACCAACCCATCACAGTGGTCTGATGAACTGCTTCCCATGACCACCGGTACCATCAAAAAAATACTGACATGGAATGACAAGCTGGTTGTACAGAAAAACGATTCCATATTCGTTCGCGAAAATGGAAACTGGAAATTACTCCATGCTTCCCCTGCACCCATTAGTTCGATGGATGTCAGCAACGGGAAACTCTTGGTTGCTGCCAAGAGCAACAAAGTAACCATGTTGATCTTCTCTGATACCAACAGCAGTCCCACGCTCCTTTCAACATCTTCAGTTGAACAGCCCGTAGCCAGCCTATGGAACAACAATCAGCTATGGATTGGTGATGCAGAAAAAGGATTGATCCATCTTACAAGTACAACGGAAGAAATCATTGTACCCGCTTCTCCTGCCGATATTGCCTTGGGAAGAGGCATTTATAGCAATGGAATGGTTTTGGCAACAGCCGGATCAATCGATGTTTCCGGAAATCCAGGCCTGCGCAATGCCGGCATTTTCAGCTATGATGGTAATAACTGGATCAACTATGGGTCACGACAATTCCCCCTGTTGGATTCTGCCAAAGACATTGCTGCAATTGCAGTGGATCCGGCCACACAAACCATTTGGGCAGGATCTTACGGTGGAGGGTTGCTTGAAATCCCCAAAGACAACAAACCCAAAATCATCAAATATGGTTCCGGTATCAGTCCCGCTCTTGCAGAGCCCCTTTCGTTTCGCGTGACTGGACTGGCAATGGACCTTCAGAGAAATTTATGGATCGCCAACCATGGTGCAACCAACCCATTGGTGCTTCGAAAGAATGATGGAACCTGGAAAAAATATCTACTACCCGTTGTCAACAGTGGTAACACATTGATGGACATAATCATCGATGATGCCAATCGAAAATGGATACTGGGTGGTCCGGGTAATGGATTGATTTGCTTTGACGATGCCGGAACCCCTGATCAAACCAACGATGACAGATGGCGACTTTTCAAACAAGGAAGAGGAAATGGCAATTTGCCCTCTTCCAACGTGCTTTCTGTTGTGTCAGACCGCAATGGTTTCATTTGGGTGGGAACAGACAGGGGAGTAGCACTGATCCAGTGTGGCGATGATCTTTTCAAACCGGGTATTTGTGAGGCTATTTTGCCGGTCGTGCAACAAGACAATGTTGCGGGACTCCTGCTCACCAATGAACAAATCAACGATATCAAAGTGGATGGGGCTGATCGCAAATGGATTGCTACCAACAATGGTATTTGGCTATTGAGTGCAGACGGACAAAAGATTGTATACCGTTTCACCAAAAGCAACGGAAAGTTGCTGAGCAACAAGGTTCGTTCCATCTTGCTTCACCCTGAAAATGGAGAGGTCTTTTTTTTCACAGAAGATGGTATCTGTTCTTTCAGGAGTACCGCAACAGAACCATCGGCTGAGAAGCAAAAGCTTTTTGTTTTCCCCAATCCGGTACCGGCTGGATTTACAGGGACCATTGCCATGCGAAACCTTCCTTCCAACGCATGGGTAAGGATTGTGGAGTTGGATGGGAAACTGGTTTTCCAAACAAGATCCTTGGGAGGGCAAGCCATTTGGAATGGAAGAAATTACAAGGGTGAGCGGGTAAGCAGTGGGGTTTACCTCATCTATGTGAGTGATGAAAACAACCTGCAACAATTGGCAGGCAAGATCTTCTTTATCAAATAACCATGGCGTCACTCCATTCAACCAAAGGCATTGTGATCCGTACGGTAAAGTATGGCGAAACTTCTTTGGTGGTTTCGCTGTTCACAGAAAAATTTGGATTACAGCAATACATGGTCAATGGTATCCGGTCTTCCAAAAAAACTGCCACATTTTCTGCTTCACAGATGCAAATTGGCAACATGTTGGAGCTGGTTGTTTACAAGAACGAGAAGGATACCCTGCAGCGAATCAAGGAATGTAAATTGGCCTATCACCATGAAGCAGTCTTTGTTGATGTGATCAAAAATGCAGTATTGCTTTTCATGATTGAACTTTTACAGAAATGTCTCAAGGAACCGGATGAACAGGAGGATCTTTTTCATTTCATGGAAGATATGCTGGTAGGATTGGACCGGGCCAATCCCGCTGAAACCGCTAATATTCCTTTGTTTTTCATGCTTCATTTGTCCCATTTTTTCGGATTCAGGATCATGGATAATTTCCAGCACGACACCCCCATTCTTGATCTTCATGAAGGCAAGTTTGTATCATCTCTCCCTTTGCACCAATATTATCTTGCACTGCCCCATAGCGAATGGGTAGCTCAATTTCTCAGGGTCATGCAGGTACACGAGTTGACTGATTTGAAGCTGAACAGGGTTGTTAGAAATGAAATTTTGGATAGTTGTCTCGATTTTTATGCCATGCATGTCACCCCTTTTGGAGGCATGCGCTCATTGCCGGTGCTTCGGACTTTATTGGAGGATTGATCAAAGGATTCGCTTCACTTCAAGCCTGTCATTTAACAATAAAATACCGGGTTTCTTTCCCTTGTCAAAACTGCCGATCTCCTTTTCTCTTCCCAAAGCTTTTGCACCATTGTAGGTTGCCCAGCGCAGGATCATGTCAAGAGGAATGGAGGGAATTTTTTCCCGGATCGTTCTTATCTCTGCAGCAATGCTCAATTGATCGTTGCTGCTATAGCTGTCGGTCCCGATTACCAGTTCAACTCCTTTCTGCACCAACATCTCAACAGGGGGTAGTTGATTTTCGATGTAGAGGTTGGCATTCACACAGAGGCAAAAAAACAAGCCAGACAAATATTGATGCGCATGTTCCATTGCAAAATCAATGTCTGCTGTCTTGATAAAAGTATTGTGTACCAAGATTAGTTTCTGCTGGCGGTTAAAATTAGGCAACCAAGACTGTAGCGATGACCTTCCGGTGATGGGGAAGGGGCTTTTCTCCACACCAAATATTTTGAGCAGTCGCAGAAAATCTCCTTGGCCAGTTTGATAAAGCTGGTCCTCCGCAAAGGTTTCCTGGTTGTGGCAGGAGATGGTCATCCCGGCTGTCTCCTGATTGATCCATTCAAATATTCTTGTGCCCACAGTATAAGGAGCATGCGGCACCAGTGATGTTTTGAAAAGTTCTTTCGGGAGTTCTTTTTCTTTTTCATTGAATTGCCGAAGTACACCAAGATTGTGCTGGCTGATCTGGTCAAAATTTTCATCCTTGAATCCCAGCACTTCTACAAAATTGTTCCAAAGCATTCTTCCTTTCGCCTTTACTGCTATACTATTGCTGGTGTTACCAATGTCTCCCACCGCCACAATCCCATCAAGGTACATCTCCTCAACAGCCATTTCCATCTTTTCATGGATCTGTTCAACAGGGAAATCTCTCTTGTTCACCACCTCCATCAAAAATGGAATGAGGCCGGTATGTTTTGGAATGACGCCTTTTAGGTGACTCAATTCAAGGTGACAGTGAGCATTCACAAAACCTGGACAAAGCGTTCCCTTGTAGCGCTCTATGTTGTCTGTACTTTCGTCAAACTCCTCCAATCCTAAGATCTCACCAGTGGATGTTGCAGTCAGCACAAAATTGCCAGACAAAAACTCTCTGCCTGTAAAGATCCTGTCAGCTTTAAACTTGCGGTAATTCATCACCTAAATGAAGTAACTTTGCGCACGAAATTAAAGATTAATACCGGGAAGATCCGGTTCTGATTATGCTGGACAAACTGGAAGCCATCAAGGCAAAATTCGATGAGATAGGGATCGCCCTCACCAATCCGGAAGTGGTGAGTGACAACAAGCGTTTCAGTCAACTTTCCAAGGAATACAGAAGCCTGGAAAAGATTGTGGTGGCCTATAATCAATACAAAAGCCTCTTATCCGACATAGATTTCAACAGAGAAGCCCTGATGGGAGATGATGAAGAGTTGAGGGAGCTGGCAAAGGCAGAGACAGCGGATCTGGAAGAAAAAAAAGAAACGTTGGAAAAGCAGATCCGGAACATGCTCATCCCCAAGGACCCCCAGGATGAAAAGAATGCCATTCTGGAGATCAGGGCCGGAACAGGCGGAGATGAAGCCTCACTTTTTGCAGGAGACCTGCTGAGAATGTACATGAAATATTGTGAGAACAGGGGATGGAAAACAGCCATTCTTTCTGAGAGCGAGGGAACTGTGGGTGGATTCAAAGAAGTCAACCTGGAAGTAACGGGTGATGATGTGTATGGTACCCTTAAATTTGAAAGTGGGGTACACCGTGTGCAGCGTGTACCAGAAACGGAAGCCAGCGGACGTGTGCATACCAGTGCTGCAACTGTTGCCGTCATGCCGGAAGCGGAAGAAGTGGACTTCGAAATTCGAGAGAGTGACGTGAAAATGGAAACTTCGCGCAGTGGTGGTGCAGGAGGACAAAACGTGAACAAGGTAGAGACTAAGGTGCAGCTGACCCATATCCCAACCGGCACGGTGGTTATTTGTCAGACGGAAAGAACGCAGTTGGGCAACAGGGAAAAGGCCATGCAAATGCTGAGAACCCGACTCTATGAAGAGCAGGTCAGAAAGCAGGAAGACGAAATCGCCAGACACCGCAAAAGCCTGGTGAGCACAGGCGATCGTTCCGCCAAGATCAGAACTTATAATTTCCCACAGGGTAGGGTTACCGACCATAGAATCGGCATGACCCTGTATAATTTACAGGAAGTACTCAATGGCAGTGTGGGTGAATTGATCGATGCCCTGCAGTTTGCCGAAAATGCAAGCAAGCTCACGCAATAGCGGTTATTCATGCACTTTGGTGTAAAAAAATAGTTTTCCAAATTATAAAGGTATTAACAATATTCAGGGTTTCTCTGCCGTCTATATATTGTGCAGCGGATTCAAATAAGGCTTTGTGAGAATCTTAACAGTAGAAAAAATGGAAATCCTGTTCACTCAACATCTCATATAAAGAAAGAAGTTTTCTCATAAGCAGTTAGTTTTGGTTACGGCCCCTATTTCCATAGGGGCTTTTTTGATGCCCACCAGACACCCAGGGTTGTGCCAATGGCATCGGCCCATCCATCCCACCAAGAAAAAGAACGGTTTGTAAAATAGAGTTGATAGAACTCCATGCCCATGCCATAGCAGGAGCCGATTAAAACCACCAGCAGGTATAGATTTCTTGATTTGCCGCTAATGCTTACAGTTAAAAAAACAGTCCAGAGCATTGAAAACAAAGCGAAGATCCCCAGGTGAATGAGCTTGTCGTAGTGAGGAATCAATTTGAGAGAACTGAACCCGACTGATTGGGAAGTATCCATGGTCAAGAGCCAAAAAACAATACCCGTCCAGACCAGGGACGGGTATATTGATTGAAAGATTTTTTTCATACGATCATGCTCCGATCAAAGCTTTATAGGCGGCTGCATCCATTAGGCCTTCTAACTGAGTGGGATCGCTAAGGGTCATTTTTACCATCCATCCGTCACCATAGGGATCTTGGTTGACGAGTTCAGGCTGGCTGTCCAGCAATGCATTTTTCTCTGTGATCGTACCGGCCAATGGAAGGAAAAGATCGCTTACGGTTTTGACTGCTTCTACAGTACCAAAAACAGCATCAGCACTGAATTCCTTGCCAATAGAATCGATATCCACGTAAATGATATCTCCCAGTTCTCCCTGGGCAAATTCAGTGATGCCTACAGTGGCAGTATTTCCGTCAACAGCAATCCATTCGTGTTCCTTGGTATAGCGCAGATTCTCTGGAAAGTTCATGATTGATAATTTTTTGCAAGTTTACTCTAATTTTTTAAGCTATCCATTTTTCCATCCCAAAAGATCATCTATCCCCGGCTTCTTCTGATCAATTTAACCTCCTTGATCCTGATGGTGGACAAGGGTTTGTCGCCACCCTGTTTTCCATTGGTCTTTGTTCCGGCGATTTTATCCAATACATCAAAGCCTCTCACCATCTCTCCAAATATGGTATAGTTCTGATCGAGGTGTGGCGATCCCCCTGACATTTTATAAACTTCCCTATGGGCAGCTGGTATTTTTCTGCCATTGAGTCGAAAGGTTTCAACAGAGTCCAATGAAACATCGTTGTGGACCCTGCCCTGAACGATGTAGAACTGCACACCACTGCTCTCTTTTTTGGGGTTCACATTATCACCCATCCTTGCCGCAGCCAATACTCCCTTTTTATGAAAATAAGTAGGCACGAATTCGGCGGGTAGGGTATAGGACTTCATCAGCTTATTGGTGTCGGCTGTTGGTTTGGTCCTTTCATCACCGGCTTGGATCATGAACCCTGCGATGATGCGGTGAAAACCAATGTCCTCATAATAATCTGATTTGACCAGCCTGATGAAGTTGTTTCTGTGCAGGGGGGTCGAATCATGAAGTCGCAAAACCATGTCCCCTGAATCTGTTTTCATCAGCACGTCTTTTTTCAAGTCTGATTGTCTGATCCTGGCAATCGGTTGTGAAAGCACTTGAAATTGAACCAATAGCAATAAAGGCAAGAAAAAACGGCTCATCAGAATTCGTTTTGTTCAAAATAGAACAGCACATGGTCTTTCAGGAAATTATCCTGTTCCATCAGGTTCATGCTCGGAAGCTCTTTCAGCTGTTCGTAATGGGGCCAGCCATCCTGGTCCCAACCCGCATGACGGTAATATCCGCTTTGTCCCAATATCGTGCATACCGCTACATGCATCAAGTCCTGCTTTTGTTCCTTGGTAAAGGTATGCCCTGCGCCACCTGTTTCCTGCACACCAATCAGGAACAAAATCGACTCCAGATCAGGTTTTTTCCCGAAACGGGTGATCAGCTTTTCTTCCAGTTTCCACCATCTTGCCTGAAGATCATCTGTTATCTGCATGCTGCAAAGCTAAAGCTTCTCTGGCGATTGCTTATCTTTGCCAAAATTTTGCCGGCATGCTCCAATTGGCCTTCATTCGCAACAACAAGGAAAAAGTGGTGGAAGCTTTGAAGAAAAAAAACTTCAAAGACCTCGAATTGATCGAAAAGATCATTGAGGCAGATGACAACCGCAAAAACCTTCAGTTTCAGTCGGATGAAAAACTGGCACAGCGCAACACCGCTTCCAAGGATATCGGTGCATTGTTGGCACAGGGAAAAAAGGAAGAAGCCGAGGCCAAAAAGCAGGAAGTGAGTGCCCTCAAGGCATCCATCGATGAAATTTCCGGCAAATTGGCTGAAACAGAAGCCCTTCTGGAAGGATTGCTGTTGAAATTGCCCAACTTGCCCAATGACCTGGTGCCAACCGGATTGACGGCAGAGGACAATGAAGTGGTGAGGACACATGGTGACATACCGAAATTATACGAGGGGGCAGTACCGCACTGGGATCTGATCACAAAGTACGACCTGGTTGATTTTCAGACAGGCGTCAAAATAACCGGCAGCGGATTCGCCCTCTACAAGGGACGTGGTGCCAAACTGCAAAGGGCCCTGATCCAGTATTTTCTGGATTACAATATCGCTGCAGGCTATACGGAATACATTCCCCCACATGTGGTGAATTACGCCTCTGCATTTGGAACAGGTCAGCTTCCCGACAAGGAAGGCCAGATGTACCATATGGCTTTGGATGATCTCTACCTGATCCCCACGGCTGAAGTGCCCATTACCAATATTTACAGGGATGAAATCATTCCTGCAGCAGATTTGCCCAAGAAAATGACCGCCTATACACCTTGTTTCAGAAGAGAGGCGGGCAGCTTTGGCAAAGACGTACGCGGCCTCAACAGGGTTCATCAGTTCGACAAGGTAGAGATCGTTTGTATCACCCATGCGGCAGAAAGCTATGCTGTCCTGGAACAAATTGTTGAACATGTTGAGAGGCTTATACAATCGCTCAACCTTCCCTACAGAATTCTCCGCCTTTGCGGAGGGGATATGGGTTTTGCGTCAGCCATGACCTATGACTTCGAGGTGTACAGCACAGCGCAGGAAAGATGGTTGGAAGTAAGTTCGGTTTCCAACTTTGAAACTTTCCAGACAAACAGGATGAAGATCCGCACCAAAGATGAAAATGGCAAGTCACAATTGCTACATACATTGAACGGCAGTTCACTCGCATTGCCCCGCATATTGGCAAGTTTGCTGGAAAACAACCAGACAGAGAAAGGAATCATCATTCCGGAAGTACTCAGGCCTTATTTTGGCGCGGATATCATTTCCTAAGCAGGACGACTGAATCGTTCCATCCTTTTGTGCATCACACTGAACCAGAGTGGTGGGATGAGTGACAGGATCATCATGCCCGGATAACCGGTGGGCATCTGTGGGGCATCCTCATGATGCCGCAATACCTGGTATTTTCTGCTGGCAAGATAATGGTGGTCACTGTGCCTTGATAATTCAAACAACATCAGCCTGCCCAGGATATGACTGCTGTTCCAGCTGTGTTCGGGCATGGCTCTTTCGTATCCCTCTGCTGTTTTCTTTCTTTGCAATCCGTAGTGTTCGATGTAGTTCACTGTTTCCAGCAACAAGAATCCGATGCAGGCGGAAGCCATAAAGGATAGCGTGATGTCTTTTCCAAAAAAGAAGTAGATCGCCGCTATAAAAATGATCTGCAACAGTTGGAACTGGATCATCTGATTGCTAAAATGCAGTACGGGTTTGCCTTTGCGCTTTTGGTCATCAGCTGCAATTTTCCAGGCAGAAAAAAATCCAAAGATTACAGTCCTGAAATAGAAGAGATAGATCGGCTCCCATTTTCTGGCACTGCTGGGGTCTTCTTTGGTGGATACATTTTTGTGATGTCCTTTGTTGTGTTCAATATAAAAATGCATGTAGAGGGAAGTAAGCAACAATGCTTTGGCCAGGTTTCTTTCGTACAAGAATCTTCTGTGCCCCAGTTCATGTCCCACATTGATGCCAAAGGCTCCGCAAAGCAGGCCCATGGCCACAATTCTCCCCCACTTTTCCCAGGTGGGCAATCCTTCTTCCTGCAGGGAAAAAAGAAAAAAAACGAGTGCTGCGTATTGCAGCGGAACAATTATGTAGAGCCACCAGTCATAGATCCTGTCTTCTTTGGCAATTTTCTCCTCCGCCTCCGTCATGTTTTCTTTTGAGAGCGGGATTAGCAATTCCAGCAGCGGTATAAACCCAAATGCGTAGATCACCGGTGAAGCTATCAGCCAGCCGCGTTGGGTAAAGGCTAGATAAGCCAGTACAAAAAGACTGAAGGGCAATAAAAACTTCAAGTGTCTTGTCTGCATAAGCGTTATTGATGAGTGGTTTCTTTTTTCATGGCTACCCGGTAAAGAATCAAGGCCATTGCAAAGAAGAACAATGTCCCTAATAAATAATAGCCTTGTTCACCCCAGGCGTGAACGATCTTCTCTTCAAGATTCAACAAGTTGAGTTGGGCTGCTATTTTTTCATTGGCAGACAAGAAGGCTACAATCACGCCTGCTATTGCACCGCCTGCCACAAGACCTGTGGCAAAGAGGTTCCCCCTGCTCAGGTCTTCTTCTTCCTGGTTGTCAGGTGCATGTTTCTTTTTTCTACTGTTGTCAACCCATCCCCTGATGGCACCCCCTATAAAAATGGGCAAAGTAGTCGACAAGGGTAGGTAGATACCAATGGCAAAGCTCAAAGCTTTGATGCCACAGAGTTCCATCACGATGGCGATGGCCACTCCCACCAATACAAATTGCCAATCAAGGTTGAAGGATAAGATCCCCTTGATCAGTGTTGCCATCAATGTTCCCTGTGGGGCAGGGTATTTATCCGTTCCGATGGCATGGGTAATACCCGAGGCGAGCATATCCTGTGTTGGGGTATCCAGCAATTTCACGGTGAAACCGATTGCGATAGAAGAAACGATGGCACCAATGAACAAAGCAATCTGTTGTGCCCTGGGAGTAGCCCCCAGAATATAGCCTGTCTTCAGGTCTTGGGAAGTAGCCCCGGCATTTGCTGCGGCAATACAGATCATACCGCCCACCACCAGTACCATGGGTTCGAAAACCTTGCCTGTCCACCCCACGGCAATGAATACCAAACAGGTACCCATGATGGTGGCAATGGTCATCCCAGAGATGGGATTGTTGGAAGAACCGATCAGTCCAACGATCCTTGAGGAAACTGTTACAAAGAAGGCGCCAAACAAAACAACCAATACACCGATCAGCAATTTGCTGGCCAGGCTTTCTCCTGGGATCTGTGGCATGATGGTCATTAAGAGGATGAGCGCAAGACTCCCCCAGATCACAATCTTCACGGAGAGATCTCGTTCGGTTCGGCTGATGGCAACTTCTTTGTTTCCTTCTGCACGAACACTGCCAAGGCTTCCCTTGAACGAGGAAATGATGGTTGGAACGGTTTTGATCAGGGTGATGAATCCGCCTGCTGCCACAGCTCCGGCCCCAATTTGGCGAACAAAAGCACGGTAGATGGCAACTGACCAGTCGGCAAATTGATGTGATACAGGGTCCCATCCACCCGGCCCCCCTGGTGTGGCGAGATCTTTCAAATAACCCAGTTTGACAAGCTGATGGGCTACCACATCACCTGGCACAACCGTTGCCAGCAGCGGGTTAAAAACGAACCAGGTGAGTACGGAACCGGCCACCAATACCCCTGCGATTTTCGGGCCAATGATATAACCCACACCGAGGTATTCGGGTGTGATCTCTCCGCTAATTTTGGCAGAGGGAAGATATTTATTGGTTTGTGCAGTGATATAAGAAGGGGTTTCTGCAACCACATGGAATACCTTTTGCAAAAAGGCATAGGCTGTTGCCAAACCCAATCCTGCAAAAGCGGTTTTGGCAAAATCACCCCCTTTCTCACCGGCCTTTAACACCGATGCACAGGCTGTTCCCTCCGGATAAGGAAGGGTTTCATGTTCTTTCACGATCAGGGCAGAACGCAGCGGAATCATCATCAATGTTCCCAACATACCACCGAAAACGGCCAATACCAGGATGGTGATATAATTGAAATAATCAGCACTGCTGGTTTCACTCAGGAAAAGAAATCCGGGCAAGGTGAAAACCACACCGGCAGCGATGCTTTCGCCGGCAGAACCAGTTGTCTGGATGATGTTGTTTTCTAGAATGGTGGTGCGCAGAAACAATTTGCTGAGTGCGATCGACATCACGGCAATAGGGATGGAAGCCGAAACAGTGAGTCCCGCTTTCAAAGCCAGGTAGACGGTGGCAGCGCCAAAGATGATGCCAAAGCAGGCACCGGTTATCACTGCCTTGAGGGTGAATTCTTTCATTACCGTTTCCGGTGCAATGAAAGGTTGAAATTTTTTAGCAGACATGTAAAAGGTTGAAGTTTAAGGGATCCGATAGGATCAATCTTTCATGAGGTTCTGGAGTTTTCGGGAAAGGAAAAAGAGGATCAAGGCAGCTGTCCCTGCCATGACCACGAACAACATGAAGAAATCGTAGTTGTTGTGGATGTTGTATCCCATGATATTTTTGGCAACTCCACCATTTGGATACAAACTGCTCAAAGCGCCGGCCAGGTAGTTGGCAAAGGCATTGGCGGTGAACCAAACGGCCATGAGCAGAGAGGCAAATTTTAAAGGTGCGAGCTTGTTCACGAGTGAAAGTCCGATGGGAGAAAGGCAGAGTTCACCGGAAGTATGCATGGCATACATGCCAACCAGCCATATCATGCTCACTTTGATGCCAGAGTGAACATTGCTTACCCCGAAAGCGATCCAGAGATACCCCAGGGCAAGGAGAAAAAGTCCGATGGCCATTTTGGTGGGAGAGGAGGGATCGTTCTTTCCCAGTTTAACCCAAAGCCATGCAAAGAAAGGAGCCAGCGTTACAACAAAGATTGAGTTGAGCGATTGAAAGAAGCTTGCCGGCACCACAAAAAATCCGAGGTCGCGGTTGGTTTGTTCATCGGCAAAAAAAGTAAGAGAGGCACCCGCTTGTTCGAAGGCGCTCCAGAAAAAGACCACGAAAAAGGATACGGTGAAAATAACCAGCACCTTGCTTTTCTCCAGTTGGGAAAGTGTTTTGTCGGTAAATACAATCAAGGCAATGGTGATGATCGAAGCAGAAAGAAGAAAAACCAGGTTGGTCAGCAAAGAGGTTCCTATTTCAATTCCTCCAATGTTGAAACCCCAATGGTTGATCTTGGCCAGTCCTGAATCCATGTACAGCAATCCTGCGGAAATGGTCGCAAATACTGCCAAGCCGGATACCGTTATCAAAAGATTTTTGGTCCACCCTGGAGCAGCTGCCGGGGTAAGCCCCAATGTGTTGCCAGAAGGGTCCTTCACGTATTTTTTGTGAAAAAGATACTGGATGAGCACGCTGAGCAGCATCCCGATTCCACCTGCTAAGAAGGCCCATTTGAAATCCGCGGGATTGCCGGTATCGCCAACGAGTCCGCATATGAAGGGACCCAGCGCACCCCCCACATTGATACCCATGTAAAAGATGGTATAGGCAGAGTCAATTCTGCTATCGCCTTTGGGATACATTTGTCCCACCAGAGCAGATATATTGGGTTTGAAAAAACCGTTGCCAGAGATCATGAAACCCAATCCCGTGAAGAACAAAAAGGTTGAAAGTTGGGGATCCGATGCATAAGTGCTACCGCAAAAAAAGAGGATGAACTCTCCAAGGGCCATGACCAATCCTCCAATGATGATCGAGCGTTGGTTGCCCCAGAAGCGATCGGCAATGTATCCCCCTACCAAGGGAGTCAAATATACCAGGCTGGTGTAGCCGCCATAAAGATGAGAGGAGAATTCTTTGGAGAAGAGCAGGGCCTTGGTCATGAACAAAACCAGGATGGCTCTCATGCCATAATAGTTATAGCGTTCCCACATTTCTGTTGCGAAGAGAACGGCCAATCCTTTGGGATGCCTTTGGTTAGAATGGGTTGTCATGCAATCGGTATTTGTTGATTGGCCTAAAATAAGCAATTTGTATCTTCGCCGCAGCTTTTACCCCCATAATCAGGGATCATCATGAACATACTCTTACTCGGTTCGGGCGGTCGTGAACACGCCATTGCCTGGAAACTTCGGAAAAGTCCCCTTTGCGACCATCTTTACATTGCGCCAGGCAATCCCGGAACCGCTGCTGTGGGAGAAAATCTCTCTTTTGGCGTCAATGATTTTGATGCGATCACAGCATGCTGTCGGGAGCGGTCGATCGGAATGGTAGTAGTGGGTCCGGAAGATCCATTGGTCAACGGTATATATGATCATTTGCGGTCACAAAAGGAGCTGGAACAGATGATCATAGTGGGCCCTTCTGCAGCCGCAGCGCAGTTGGAAGGAAGCAAGGCCTTTGCCAAGGCTTTTATGGGACGGCATGGAATCCCAACAGCTGCTTACAGAGAGTTTACAAAGGACAATTACCAAGAAGGAGTTGACTACCTGAAGCAGCATGCTTTGCCGATCGTATTGAAGGCAGATGGTTTGGCTGGAGGGAAGGGGGTGGTGATTGCAGAAAGCCATGCATGGGCATTGGAAACCTTTGCTGACATGATCCAGGAGGCGCGTTTCGGTGCTGCCAGCGCAAAGGTGGTAGTGGAGGAGTTTTTGAGTGGCGTGGAACTCTCTGTTTTTGCGCTCACGAATGGAAGAGAGTTTGTGATCCTTCCGGAGGCAAAAGACTATAAACGCATTGGTGAAGGAGATACCGGCCCCAATACCGGTGGCATGGGGGCAGTCAGTCCCGTTCCTTTCGCCCAAGGCGAGTTCATGCAAAAAGTGATGGAAAGAATTGTAAGGCCAACCATTGCAGGATTGCACAGTGAAAATCTTGCTTATTTTGGATTTGTTTTTTTTGGATTGATCAACGTAAATGGGGATCCCTATGTGATCGAATACAATTGCAGAATGGGGGATCCGGAAACAGAAGTGGTGATGCCGAGATTGCAGTCAGACCTTGTTGAATTGTTTCTGCGCATGCAGCAGGGTGGTTTGGCGGAAACGCCCGTCCAATTTGACCCCAGATCCGCTGCTACTGTCGTGTTGGTAAGCGGGGGTTATCCTGGTGATTTTGAAAAAGGCAAGCTGATCCAGGAGTTGGACAACGCAACTGCTGGCGATACCCTTGCCTTTCACGCCGGTATCCGTGAAGAAAATGGAAATTGGTTGACCAATGGAGGAAGGGTGGCTGCCATTACTTCCTATGGAAGCAATATCCAGGAGGCAGTTTCCCGCTCTAACAATGCCATTGAGAAGATCCATTTCGAAAACATGAATTTTAGAAAAGACATCGGATACGAGTTTATGTCTCGATAAAAATTCTGATTGTTTATTGGGTTATTTGTTTCAACTTTGTAGAGCTTTTAAAACACTGACGGAATGGGACTTTTTACATGGTTTACCCAAGACATTGCAATCGACCTGGGAACTGCCAATACGCTTATCATTCATGACGACGAAATCGTTGTGAATGAGCCATCGATTGTAGCATTGGACAGGAACAATCCCAAGCAATTGCTGGCAGTGGGCAAGAAGGCCTTGCTCATGCACGAAAAAACGCATGAGAGCATCCGTACGGTTCGCCCCTTGAAGGATGGGGTGATAGCAGATTTCAATGCAGCGGAACTGATGATCAGGGAAATGATCAAGTTGATCTATCCCAAGAAACCCCTGTTCCCTCCCAGCTGGAAAATGATGATATGCATCCCCTCCAGCATCACCGAAGTTGAAAAGAGGGCAGTGCGTGACAGTGCAGAACAAGCAGGCGCCAAAGAAGTATACCTGATTCATGAACCCATGGCGGCTGCCTTGGGAATTGGCATAGACGTAACTGAACCCATCGGCAACATGATCATTGATATTGGTGGAGGTACCACCGGTATTACAGTCATCGCTCTTGCAGGTATCGTTTGTGATCAGTCCATTCGTATCGCCGGTGATGAATTCACAGCCGATATCATGGAGGCGCTAAGAAGATACCACAGTTTGCTCATTGGTGAACGCACAGCCGAGCAGATCAAGATCAACATTGGAGCGGCCATGAAGGACCTGGACAATCCACCTGATGACATTCCGGTGAATGGAAGGGACCTTGTAACCGGTATTCCCAAGCAGATCATGGTCAGCTACCAGGAGATCGCCGAGGCATTGGACAAATCCATTTTCAAGATTGAAGAAGCCATCCTCAAGGCGCTTGAAACAACTCCTCCTGAATTGGCTGCAGACATATACAGAAGAGGTTTGTATTTAACGGGTGGCGGAGCCTTGTTAAGGGGATTGGACAAGCGGTTGTCGAATAAAATAAAACTTCCGGTGCATGTTGCAGAGGATCCCTTGAAAAGTGTGGTAAGGGGAACCGGTCTTGCACTGAAAAATTATCAGAATTTCCCATTCATCATGAGATGATGCAGGACAATCTAAAATCTTTGGAGCCGCTTTTCCATGCGTAATATTTTTTTATTTCTCAGGCGGTACAGTGTGTTCATTTTGTTTCTTGTATTGCAGGTTACTTCCTTGGTCATGCTCTTCAGCTACAATCGCTTTCATCATTCTGTCTATGGCATGTTTTCTTCCGAGGTATCAGGTGACATCAACCGGAGAGTGAACAATGTGGAAGTGTTTTTCACATTGAAGAAAGAAAATGATCGATTGAGAGATGAAAATGCCAGTTTGCGTTCCTTCTTGCCTTCCGGTCAAATGCTTCCAGACACAGGCTATCGGCTGCAAAAAGATACCATCAGCATAGATTCCGCTTTTCAGACCCGTCAATACCAGTATTTTTCAGCAAAGGTCATTTCTAATTCCATCTTTCTCCAACAGAACTACCTGATGTTGCACAGGGGAAGTGACCAGGGTATAGTGCCCAACATGGCAGTGGTTTCCCCCGATGGGATAGTGGGAACTGTTGTAGGCGTAAGCAAGAACATGTCAACTGTCATGAGCCTGTTGAACAAGCAGTCCAAGGTCATTGCTGTTATGAAAAAGGGAAGTGGTTTGGGGGAGGTAAGTTGGGATGGGAAGGATCCGCGGTATCTCCAATTGACCAAAATACCCAAGACCGTAGTCGTGAAAAAAGGGGATACCGTTGTGAGCAGTTCCTACTCAGACCGTTTTCCTCCGGGCATGCCCATTGGCTATGTGGAGAAGGTCGATCAGGACATGGAAACCAATACCTATTTGCTAAAAATCAGAACTGCTGTAGATTTCTACACGTTGCAACATGCCTATGTGGTCAGGAATTTGCTGCAGGAAGAAATGGACGCACTTAAAAAATTATCGATCAAAGAATGAACCTGGTGATCAAAAATACTATCAGATTGATCCTGATGATGTTCATTCAGGCTTTCATCATGCAGCGCATACCGCCATTGCATCAGTTCATCGTTCCTTATTTTTATTTTGCCTTTATCCTTTGGTTGCCATTCAAGATCAGCAGGATGCAATTGTTATGGATTGCTTTTCTCACGGGATTGCTGGTAGACATGTTTTACAAAACACCCGGGCTGCATGCTGCAGCTTCCTTGCTGATAGGATATACAAGACCCTTTCTCATCACACTTTTGCTGCCCAAGGAAGCAACAGAGTGGGGCAACCAGGAACCCACGCAAAAAAACATGGGATCGGTTCCCTATTGGACCTATATGGTGTTCATGACACTCTTGCATCATTTTTGGATGATCCTCTTGGAATGGATGCAGTTTGGAAGCTTTCTCTATTTCATAGGAAAATTGATCGCCACCAGCTTGCTCAGTCTCTTGCTGATTCTTATCACAGACCTTTTCCTGAACAGGAATGCGAAACTGCGCTAAGCATGCTTACCTTTGTGGCATAACCCCTTATTGAAACAATGCCCGTATTCAATCAATCAAGACAAAACGTTGTTCGCGTAATCTTCCTTGTTTCCTTTGTTGTCTTGACGCTCAGACTATTGTTCTTGCAATTGGCATCTTCTAAATACGACCTGCTGGCATTGGACAATGCCGTCAGCAAGAAGATCGTGTATCCAGACAGAGGAATCATTTTTGACAGAAAGGGAAGATCTATTTTGGAGAATACGCAGACCTATGATCTGATGGTCATGCCTACTCAATTGAAAGGGCTGGACACTCTCGGCATTTGCAATATCCTTGGCATTGACCTGCCTGCTTTCAGAGAAAGAATCATTGGGGCCATCATCAAAAACGGACGTTATCGTCCCTCTGTTTTTGAATCATCCTTGCCGATTGAAACTTTTGTCAAGTTACAGGAGAATATTTTTCGTTTCGAACCTGGATTTTTTCTACAGGAAAGACCTATTCGATCTTATCCCTACAAGGCAGCCGCTCATATTCTTGGCTATGTAGGAGAGGTAGATTCCAATATTCTGAAAAGAACCAATTATTTCTATCAGATGGGGGATTATATGGGACTGACCGGTTTGGAGAGATTTTATGAACCGGTGTTGATGGGTCAGAGAGGTGTGCGATACCAAATCAAAGACAACAAGAACCGGATCGTAGGCGCTTATGAAAAAGGCAAGTATGATTCCATTGCTATTGCAGGAAGAAATCTCAGGACAAGCATCGACATCGATGTACAGGTTTTGGCTGAGCGGTTGCTAAAAAATAAACTGGGTGCGATCGTTGCCATTGAACCGCAGACGGGCGGCATCATTGCCATGGCCAGCGGCCCCACCTATGACCCTAACCTCCTCACTGGAAGTTTGAGAAAACTAAATTCTTCATGGATGCTCAGGGACACGGCCAGGCCTTTGTTCAACAGGGCCATTAAAGGACAATATCCCCCGGGCTCTACCATCAAACCAGCCGGGGCATTGATCGCATTGGACGAAGGGGTAATCAGTCCTGACTTTGGTATTGGGTGCGGAGGCGCCTATCTGGGATGCAGAAGGCCCATCAAATGTACCCACAATACAGCAGGGCATGCCGGCAATTTGAGGGTTGCTTTGGCCAATTCCTGTAACAGTTATTTTTCCCATATCTATCGATTGGCATTGGACAATCCCAGGCTTTCAGGAACAGTGAATGGATACCTTAAGTGGAAGCAATACATGAATTCATTCGGACTGGGTGTGAAACTGGGCGTTGATCTGCCCAGTGAGGACAAGGGTTTGATTGTAGATACATCCTTCTACAACAAACTCTACAATCGATCCTGGAATTCCTGTACCAATGTCTTTTTGGGAATTGGCCAGGGGGAGATGCAGGCAACTCCTTTGCAAATGGCGAATATGATGTGCATCATTGCCAACAAAGGATTCTATTATACGCCCCATATTGTGAAATCAATTGATGGACAAACAGCTGCAGACACCATTTTGAATCGCTATAAAGTAAGGCACAATGTGACCAATATTCCCGGAGATATTTATGAAATCGTGCAGTTGGGAATGCAGGATGTGATTGAGAGTGGCACAGGAAGAGTTGCCAGGATCGAAGGCATATCCGTAGCTGGAAAAACAGGTACGGCAGAAAACTATGGTTTGATCTATGGGAAAAGGGAAAAATTAAAAGATCATTCCTGGTTTGTATGTTTTGCTCCAAGAGAAAACCCCAAAATTGCAGTGGCAGTAATAGTTGAGAATGCTGGATTTGGAGCGACTTGGGCAGGCCCCATGGCTGGACTGATCATGGAAAAATTCTTGAAGGATACGCTTTCTGCTGTGAGATGGAAAGAAGTGGAAAGGATAGAACAAACTGAAATCATCTTGCCCATCGTAAAGACAAAAAGGGCAAGATTGGATTCCTTGCGGCAACAACGGATAAGAAAGCTGCAAATGAGGGCAACGGCCCATCGCTCCAATGGACAGGATCGTGGGAGAAATATTCCTTTAAAAATTGCATTCAACAAAGAAGCAACCATCAACCATCATGAAGAACAATTCATTTGATATTTCCAAGGGCGTTGATTGGGCCGTGGTAGTTGTATACGTATTGCTGGTCATAACAGGAATTGCCAGCATCTTTGCCACTACCTATCGGGATGAATCATGGGTGACCGGATTCCTCTCTTTGCAAACAGACTACAGCAGACAGTTGCTCTATTTTGCAATATGTGCAGTACTGGCGGTATTTATTTTGTTGACTGACAGCAAATTCTTCACGGCTACTTCCAATATTTTTTATGCAATCGGCATCATCCTGCTTTTGCTGGTATTTCCTTTTCATACGGATGTAAAGGGTACAAAATCCATTATCCGTTTTTCCGGCTTTCAGTTGCAGCCTGCTGAATTGTGTAAAATATTTGTGAACCTGGCATTGGCCAAATACCTTTCTTCTGCCAATCTCAAATTCAATCAATTGAAGTCACAATTGATTGCAGCAGCCATTGTTTTGGTTCCTGCCGTTTTGACCATTCTCCAAAGTGAAACAGGATTGGCATTGGTCTATTTTTCATTTTTTCTGGTCATGTACCGCGAGGGGCTACCCTCGTTTATTCTGGTTGTTGGTTTTTCTGTTGCTGTATTGGTAATCCTCACATTGCTGATCGATCAAAATATATTGGCCATCCTTTTAACTGTCTCAGCGGCACTTTTTATTTATGCATCGCGGCGTCAAATCAAACGCAGCAAATCCATTCTTACCTATACGATCATGATTTGGGCAGTATGTGTTGGAATACAAAGGTTTGCTGTTCCCTATTTTTTCAACAATGTTTTAAAGCCATACCAAGTACAGCGAATCTATTCAACAGTAGGAAAGGATTTCCAGGTGGATACAAAAAACCTGAGTGAAGAGGATATTAAAAAAATGGAGGACAAAAAAAAGGCGGGTAATTACAATGTTAAACAAAGCAAGATCGCCATCGGATCAGGAGGTTTTTGGGGAAAGGGTCTCATGAAAGGAACCCAAACGAGATATGATTTTGTACCAGAGCAAAGGACCGATTTTATATTTTGTACAATAGGAGAAGGGTTTGGGTTTTTTGGCAGCATTGTATTGCTTGGACTTTATTTGTTTTTATTGTTCAGGATCGTACGCATTGCAGAGCGACAAAGAAGTACTTTCAGCAGGGCCTATGCCTATGGAGTGGCATCAGTTTTCTTTTTCCATGTTTTTATCAACATCGGAATGACCATTGGTATCGTACCTGTGATTGGAATTCCATTGCCATTCATGAGTTATGGGGGTACTGCACTCATCACTTTTACGGTATTGTTGTTTATTTTGATCAGGTTGGACGCCGACAGACAAATGATCTTGCGATAAAATATATCCAATGAAAATCACCCCTTTGTCTGAAGGCTCCTTTACCATTGACCATACCAAAGTATTTGTACCGTTTGATACAGAAAAAGATGATCTGCAGCAAAGGCCTAGAGGCAGTTTGCTGGTTGAGATTCAACCCTTTTTGATTGAAACTTCCAGAGACCTGATTCTACTGGATGCCGGTTTGGGATTTTCAAAGAACGGTGTTTTGCAGATTTTGGAAAATGTAACAAAAGCCGGATATACTCCCCATGAGGTTACCAAAGTATTGATGAGTCATTTGCACCGTGATCATGCTGGTGGGCTTACTTATGTGGATGCTGTGACGGGACAAAGACAGTTGTGCTTTCCGCATGCTTTTCATTATGTTCATCGCCAGGAACTATCGTTTGCATTGGAGATGGGCAACAAGTCTTATGAAAGAGACTATATAGCCATTTTGGAAGGCAATGATCGCGTGGTATTGTTGGAGGATGAAGGGATGATCGATGGGTATATTCGCCATCAGTTCAGTGGAGGACATTCCCCCTTTCATCAGGTCTTTTGGCTAGAAGAAAAAGGGGAGACCATTTTTTTTGGAGGAGATGAGGCACCTCAGTTGCAGCAGATGCTTACCAGATTTGTAGCCAAATATGATCATGATGGAAAGCGTGCCATGGAACTCAGGCAGCGTTGGTGGGAACTAGGCAAACAGGAAAAATGGAAGTTTCTGTTTTACCATGATATTAAATCGCCTTTTGCCTGATGCAATTGGAACTGCTTAACATTCAGCAATCCTAGGGGTATTTTTTGGGTTTTCATTTAAAAAAATAGGCCGGTTCTAAAAAGAACCAGCCGTTGCTAACCTATGAAAAACACCAATTTAAAATTACATGATTAAAGTATAGTGTCAAAAGCCTTTTTTTCGAGGCTCCATTTTTCTTCTTTCTTCCTGCCTTTTTTGGAATTCCCTCCTGACCAATGATTTGAATTCATCTTCTGCTCCAAATACTTTGTTTGCCCGTTCCTGGTTCATTACTTTAGAAAAATCCTCACGGTATTTCTTCCTAAGGTCCAGCATCTTCTGCTGTTTCTCCAAATGGTCTTTCTGCTTATTCTCGGATGCAACAGATCGAAGTTCATTTCTGTACTGGTTGAATACCGGCCAGAATTTCTGGGCTTCATCCGGAGACAGATTCAACTCTTTGGTAATAAAAGCCATTTCCATGGCCTGTATTTTTTTGAGTTCGGCCGCTCTTGCTTCAGGATTTCCCAGCTTTTGGACCTGTCCTAGGCTGGCTTTTGATAAGATCAGGCAGGCTAAAATTGTTTTTAATGTTTTCATAATCAAGGCATTATCAATTTATAGTTACCATCTCATTGCCACCGGTTTGTGCCATATAGGATGAGATGTCATTTTCTGGAATTTCTTTTAGTATTTCTGAAATCATGGTAGGGGTCAAGTCAACCAACAAATTATTTCCAGAAGATACTTCTGGGTCCGTAATTTCTGCTGGTTGAAGTTGGTCTGACTCCATCAAGTAAGTTTGGATGCTTTCGGTTGAGAGGGGCTGGCTCTCCCAATCTGTTTTTTGGGCGACTGGGAGCGTTGGTGTTGCGGCATCTTTTTCAAAGAAAAAGGCCAGGAACAGGATGCCGGCGAGGCAGGCCGCTGCAGCAAACCCGATGATTTTTTTCCAGGCAAAGATCTGAACAACAGGTGTTGATTTTTCCCTGTTCAGTTCCATAGAAAGTTGTTGGAAATAAGCTGCTGGAACCTGGTAAGGGTTTTCTTTTTGGAGGGATTGAAGAAGGGTGGAGAGGATGGTGTCCTTTTCCTCTTCGGCGTCCATCTGGCCAATATTTTGGAGAATTCGGGAAGTCAATCCATCAAAATAATGATCAGGTACGGAAAAAGGGGTGGTGTTTGGGAGGTCAGCAACGGCTTCGCTGATCAGTTTTAGTTCTTTTTGTATGGTATCTGCTTTCAACATTCCCCCTTTTGACGTTTATACATTAACCCGGTTTAACCATTTAGGATAAATTCTTCAATTTTTTTGACGGCATGGTGGTAGCTCGCCTTGAGGGCTCCTACCGATGTATCCAGTATCTGGCTCATTTCTTCGTAAGGCATCTCCTCAAAATAACGCATATTGAACACAATCCGTTGTTTTTCAGGTAATTGCTGTACTGCTAATTGAAGTTTCCAGACTGCCTTGCTTTCGTCAAATCCCTTCTCTGCATGGATCTTGTTCTCTAGCGTGTCGTAAACATCATCAAAAGAAACAGCCTCTCTTTTCTTCTTTTGCTCCAAGAATGACAGGGATTCATTGACGGCGATCCTGTACAACCAGGTAGACAATTTGGCATCTTCCCTGAAATTGTCAAGGCCATTCCAGGCTTTGATAAATACGTTCTGGACTACATCATCCGCATCTTCATGGTTGATGACCATTCTGCGGATCTGCCAATAGATCTTCTCCTGGAAATGTTTGACAATTTTGGTGAAAGCCTGTTCTTTCTCACTACCGCCCTTTTTGAATTGGCCGACCCACTCATTATGGTCACTCAGCACATGCATGATCAGGAATGCTTTCTGGCAATGGCTTTTTCAGCAGCGGCTACGATGAACGCTGTATCCAATCCATACTTCTTGAGCAAGTCTGTTGGTTTTCCACTTTCACCAAAAGTATCTTGTGTACCGATCATTTCTATGGGCACTGGCTTTGATTTGGCAGCCGTCTGTGCAATGCTGTCACCCAACCCTCCCAGTACATTGTGCTCCTCTGCGGTAACGGCACATCCTGTTTTGGTGATAGACGCGATAACCGCTGCCGTATCCAGTGGTTTGATGGTATGAATATTGATCACATCAGCATGAATGCCTTTTTCCTTCAGTATTTTGGCTGCTTCAATGGCTTTCCATACCAGGTGACCGCAGGCAAAAATGCTCACATCGGTGCCTTCTGCAAACAGTTGGGCTTTGCCCACTACAAAAGGTTCATCCGGATTGGTAAAGATGGGCCAAACAGGTCTGCCAAAGCGAAGATAAACCGGACCCTCATGGTCAGCTATCGCGATGGTAGCAGCCTTTGTCTGGTTGTAGTCACAAGGAACGATAACGGTCATGCCGGGTAGCATTTTCATCAATCCGATGTCTTCCAGTATTTGATGGGTGGCACCGTCTTCTCCCAGTGTTAAGCCTGCATGAGAAGCACATATTTTCACGTTCTTACCGGAATAGGCCACCGATTGACGGATCTGGTCATAGACCCTTCCGGTTGAGAAATTGGCAAAGGTGGTGGTGTAGGGGATTTTTCCGCCAATGGTCATTCCGGCGGCAATTCCTATCATGTTTGCTTCTGCAATTCCACATTGAATGAACCTTTCAGGAAAGGCTTTGATGAATGCATTCAGTTTGAGAGATCCGGCCAAGTCAGCAGTCAATGCTACCACATTGGGATTTTTTTGCCCCAATTCATAAATGCCGTCACCGAAGCCGCTTCTTGTATCTTTTTGTCCTGTTACCTGAATTGCCTCCAACATGGGAAAATGATTTTGCGCAAATTAATGCATTTTGAACTTGCGGAAGGGCCTCAAAGGGTATTCTTTTCCTCAATTCAAGCGATGGCTTCTGAGTTCTAGATGTTTTGGTTGATCAACCAGGTATTGTTCCCATTTCCAGGCGCTGGTCATGATATCCTGCAACGAATATTGGGGTTTCCATCCCAGCTCTTTTTGGGCTTTGTCGTTATTGGCATAGATCGCAATTACGTCACCCGCTCTTCTTTCGCCCAATTGATAATTCAGCTTGACGCCGGTACTTTCTTCAAAGGCTTTGATGGATTCCAGCACTGTGATACCATTGCCCGATCCGATGTTGAATACTTCACAATTTTTAGTGGCTTTTCCATTCAGAAGAAAGTCAAGCGAAAGGGTATGCGCATGGGCCAGGTCACATACATGAATCAGGTCTCTGATGCAGGATCCGTCGCGCGTGGGATAATCGGTTCCGAAGACAGTCAACTGAGGGATCTTTCCGATAGCAGTCTGTGTGATAACAGGCGTTAAGTTCTGTGGTTTATCAATTGGCAGCTCACCAATAAGGGCAGATTCGTGAGCTCCTGCAGGATTGAAATAGCGCAACAAAATAGAACGGGTATTCGCATTGGAAGCGGCAAAAGCCTCGATCATTTGCTCTCCCATTTGCTTGGTCAGACCGTAGGGAGATTCTGCCTGTTTCCGGGGTGTCTCCTCTGTTACGGGGATGGCATCTGGGTTTCCGTAGACGGTACAAGACGAAGAGAAAACAAAATTTGGAATCTTGAATTCTTCAATGCAACGAAGGATGTTGATCAGTGAACCCATGTTATTGTGGAAGTACAACAATGGTTTTTCAACCGATTCGCCCACTGCCTTGTAAGCAGCAAAATGTATCACACCGGAAATATCCTTGTTCTCTTCAAAGATGGCCCTGGTTTCATCGTAGTTGCAGAGATCAACTTTGTAATTTTTGACTTTGATGCCCGTGATTTTTTCCACTCCCATCAACATGCCAATGGTTGACCTTGAATTGTCATCTACAGAGATGATGTCATAGCCATTTTGGATGAGGTCTACCAACGTATGAGAACCGATATAACCTGATCCTCCTGTAACCAATACGGTTTTTTTCATTTGCATCAGTTGATAATATCCATTAGGTATTTGCCGTATCCACTTTTGAGCAGGGGTTCAGCCAGCTTGGTCAGTTGTTCAGTACTGATGAATCCTTTTCTCCAGGCAATCTCTTCAATACAGGCCACCTTGATGCCCTGTCTTTGCTCGATAACCTGTATGAACTGTGAAGCCTGCATCAAGGAGTCAAAGGTACCGGTATCCAGCCAGGCGGTTCCCCTGTCCAATACCGAAACACTGAGTTTTCCTCTTCTCAAATATTCAAGGTTCACATCGGTGATCTCATATTCACCTCTTGGAGAAGGTTTAATATTCTTGGCAATTTCTACTACCTCATTGTCATAAAAGTAAAGTCCTGGTACCGCAAATTTGCTTTTGGGTTTGGCTGGTTTCTCTTCAATCGAAATGGCCTTCATGTCTTTGTCGAATTCCACCACCCCATATCGCTCAGGATCGCTCACTTGATAGGCATAAACAATGCCCCCTTCCGGATTTGTATTTTTTTCCAATGTCTTTCCCAATCCCATGCCGTAAAAAATATTATCCCCCAACACCAGTGCACAGGGATCATTGCCGATAAAGTTGGCACCGATCACAAAGGCTTGTGCCAAACCGTTGGGCAGGGGCTGTTCGGCATAGCTGAAGTTCAGGCCAAGATGACTTCCATCGCCGAAAAGTTTTCTGAACTGGGGCAGGTCCTGTGGTGTGGAAATGATGAGGATGTCTTTGATTCCTGAAAGCATCAGCGTTGAGAGCGGATAATAAATCATGGGTTTGTCATAGACCGGCATGATCTGCTTGCTGATGGCGTAGGTGATGGGGTAGAGACGGGTGCCGGAACCGCCGGCCAGTATGATGCCTTTCATGTGCTAGTTTGTGCCTGCAAAGATGCCGCTTTTTTCTTTTCAACAATCTTTCGAGCCCTTAACATTGGCTTAACCTGAAGGTCACAATTGGTTAACATTTCGGTAACCATGGTTTCATGCTATCGTCGTTGCTTTGCGCCATAATTCATTTTATGCTGAAAAAGAGGAACATGCGAGCAATGATGTTGATTATACTGGTGGCATTGGTCAACCTTACGTATTCTCAAAAGATCAACATCAGTGGCAAGGTGGTCAATACCAAAAATGAGTCAATTCCAGGCGCATCAATCCTGGTCGAGGCAACCAAAAAGATCGTCATGGCCAATGTGGATGGTGCCTTTACACTTTCACTTGACAAAGGCGTCAAATACTCCATTACTGTATCCAGCACAGGATACAACAGCAAGACCATTGATGAAGTGGAGGCAACAGGTGCTGATGATGCTTTGATAGTGGTTTTGTCTCCAAAAGTTACCACTGGAGAGAATATTGTCATCCGTTCTACCAGGAGGCAGGAAAGTACCGTAGCATTGCTAACCTTCCAGCGCAACAATACTTCATTGGCCAGTGGTTTGGCCGCAGATTTTATTCGTCGCACCCCGGACAAGAATACAGGTGAGGTTTTAAAAAGGGTAAGCGGTGCATCCATACAGGACAATCGTTTTGTGGTGGTAAGGGGATTGTCGGATCGATACAACTCTGCGATGCTGAACAGTGCCTTGCTTCCTTCCAGTGAGCCTGATAAAAAAGCATTTTCTTTCGATCTTTTTCCTGCTGCGCTGATCGATAACATTGTTATCAATAAAACGGCTACCCCTGAATTTACCGGTGAATTTTCCGGTGGATTGGTGCAGGTCAACACTCGCGACATCCCAACGAAAAATACACTTTCAATAGGTTTTGGCCTTGGATACAATACGCAGTCTACCTTTAAAGATTTTTCCAGTAACCCAAGAAATCCATATGACTGGATTGGTTTCGACAATGGTACACGAAACCTTCCTGACAGTTTTCCCGCTACAGCACAGGCTTACAGAGCATTGGGCAAGGATGCTGCTGGAGTGAACAAGCAATTGGAGTTGACACGTATGTTCAGGGGCGATGTTTATCAACAACAGACAACATCTGCTGCTCCCATCAAGAATTTCAACCTTACTTACGCCCAGACACACCGCTTCAAAAACGGAGGACAACTCGGAACGTTGCTTGCGGTCAACTACAGAAATGCCATGCTGATCTACAATGCAGAGAGAGCTTTCTACGAAGCCAATGGAAATGTAGTTTTTGATCTGAAAGACGTGCAAAACAGGTACCAGACCAATGCTGGAGCGGTGGCAAATATCAGTTACGCCAAAGGGAGAACTAAAATTTCCTTCAAAAATTTGTTCAATCAATTGTACGAGGACAATTACTATACCCGCACAGGATACAATACCAATCGCCTGAACGATCTTCAGTTTTATTCTTCTTACCTGAACCAACGTTCTTTGTTCAGTTCTCAGCTTGAGGGTGAGCACCAACTTTCAAAATCAGGTGTTCGTTTCAAGTGGAATGGCAATGCTTCCTACAACTGGAAAACACAACCCGATCTCAGAAGTGCCCTCTATGCCAGAAGAATAAACACTACGGAGAAGTTTGAGCTTGATCCGGATGATACCCGCAGGTTTTACAGCGACCTGAAGGATTATAGCTTTGGTGGAGGCGGACAACTTGTTGTTCCCATGAACTGGGGCGGCAAAGACAAACAGACCCTCAAACTGGGGGGTTCTAATCTTGTAAGGATCAGGGACTTTAGAAGCAGAATTTTCCGTTATAACATCACCAATTTCAACTCTTTTATTGCTGCCAACGCTTATAAACCCGTGGAGTCTGCCTTCTTCCCTGATAATATCGGTACAAATGGGTATATCCTGGAGGAATTTACCAATAACCAGGACAAGTACTTCGGAGTATCAGTACTCAATGCTGCTTACGGAATGTTAGACAACAAGTTTGGTGATTTCAGGTTTATTTGGGGTGTTCGTGCAGAGAACTTTCAGCAATTGCTGACCAGTAAAATGCAGACTGGGGAAAGAAGTACAAGACTCACTGAAAAATGGGATATACTTCCATCGATGAACATTGTCCTCAATGTAGGAGACAAGCAAAACATCAGGTTGTCTGGCAGCAGGACTGTAGCAAGGCCAGAGTTTAGAGAGATTGCTGAGTTTGCTTTCTTTGACTACGAGATGAACTATGGGGTAAAAGGTGACACTTCACTACGTCGTTCTTCAATATTGAATTATGATCTTCGTTATGAGTTGTACCCCAAGGCGGGTGAGGCCATCACAGTTGGAGCCTTCTACAAGGACTTCACAGATCCTATTGAATTCAGACTGGATCCTGCCAGCAATGCCGACTCCAGAAGATATTTTTATCAAAACGCCCTAAGGGCAAAGACCATCGGTTTTGAAATTGAAGTCAGAAAAGGCCTTGATTTCATCACACCCGCATTCAAAAACCTAAGTTTCTTTGGCAACTATACTTACTTGAGATCTGAAGTTGTATTCAACGACTTGAGTGCTGGCAACAAAGAAGTCAAAGCCAATCGTCCTCTTCAGGGACAGTCTCCTTACCTGATCAATGCAGGTCTTCAATTTAGCTCAAAAGCGCTCAATGCCTCTGTGTTGTACAACAGGGTAGGAGAAAGATTGGCACTGGTGGGAAATGATGAGTTCCCCAACGTCTATGAGCGTCCCAGAAACCAGTTAGACATTCAATTGTCCAAAAAAGTAATGAAAGACAGAGGAGAGTTCAAGATCAATTTTGCCGATATCCTGAACAACGCTTTCTACTTCTATGAAAACATTGATGCATCCACTGCTTTCAAAAAAGGCACAGACAGGATGTTTAATAATTATACACCGGGTTCTACCATTTCTCTAGGTTTCACTTATGATTTTAATCTTGACAAAAAATAAAAATTTTAAAACAGCAATTTTATGAAAAGAGTCATTTTGGGATTGATAGCCGTATGTTCCCTGAGCTTGGGTTCTTGTATCAAAGTCAATTTTGAAGAACAGATCACCAATAACAACGGAGGTGGAACGGGTGCAACAGATCCACAGGATCCTGTCACCAATGGCGGTGTGATCCAAGGTATCCTTACCAAGGATTATTACCTCCCCAAGGGAAAGTACACCCTGAAAGGTTATGTTTATGTTACGGAGGGAAATACCCTGACCATTGCACCAGGCAGTGTTGTAGTCAGTGATATTACAGAGAAAGGTGCACTGATCATTGAAAGGGGTGCAAAATTGATTGCTGATGGTAAAGTGGATAACCCAATCGTTTTCACCAGTGGCAAAGCCATCGGTCAGCGTACTCCTGGTGATTGGGGTGGTATTATCCTGTTGGGTAAGGCTCCCACGAATCGTCCTCTTGATCCTGCACCAATTGTTGAAGGGGGTGTTGGTCGCAAATATGGCGGAACAGATCCTAACGATGACAGTGGAATCCTTCGTTATGTGAGAATTGAATTTGCAGGTATTGCTGCGGAGCCAGGTTCAGAAATCAACGGTCTTACCCTTGGTGGTGTAGGTTCAGGTACTACGATAGAAAATGTGCAGGTTTCTTTTGGTAACGACGATGCTTTTGAATTCTTTGGTGGCACTGTGAATTGCAAGAATTTGATTGCCTTTGCTACGGCAGATGACGACTTCGATTTTGACTTTGGATATATCGGAAAGATTCAATACGGAATTGCTTGCCGCAAGCCTGACTTTGTAGATGGAGGTGATGCTGGCAATGGTATTGAGTGTGACAATGATGGATCTGGATCTGCTGCTACACCCACAACAAGACCGCAGTTGAGTAATTTCACCTTTGTTGGTCCAAACGGAGCAACTGGAACAGCTGCCAACCATAATTTTGGCAATCGTTGGAGAAGGTCAACCCAATTCATCTTGCGCAATTCTATCATGATCGGATGGGCAAAAGGCGGTTTTTCCATGGAGTCCAAGGCTACCGCAGAATCCTATGTTGCTGGTACCTCTGAATTCAAGAATAATCTCGTTCATTCCAATACTGCTACTGCCATGTACCGCACTGGCGATGCTGCATCTCAAGCTGTTATTTTGGCTGCTGCCATCCAGGCCAAGGCAGAATCAGAAGGTTGTATCACATTGACATCTGGTGATGCTGCACAATTGACCTCTCCTTATTATTCTACTGCCCCCAATTTCCTCCCCAAAACCGGTTCACCTGCATTGACGGGTGTTTCTTTCACCGGTATGAATTCCTTCTTCACTGCAGTGACTCATAGGGGTGCAATGGGAACCACAGACTGGACAGCCAAATGGACCAACTGGGATCCACAGAACAAAGCTTATTAATCTTTATTCGTTAGGATACACAAATGGCCGCTCTGCAAAGAGCGGCCATTTATTTTCACTTCAATTTTAGCAATCAAAATGTACCCATTATTTCGGAAAATGTTGATGGACAATTTCAAAACCCTCTTTTAAAATTGTTTTATCCATTTTCCCCAGTCCATATTCCTTTTTTTGGGGAGTGGGTTCACAGATGGTATACAGTTTTCCATTATAGGAAATTCCTTTACCAATGGGTTTGTCCAGAGCGATTCCAATGTTGACATGACTGGGATAAGAGAGAACGATAATGGGTAGGTCGTATATTTTTTTTACCAAATAGAAAAACAAAGCAGCCCTGTCTTCACAATCACTTTTTTCGTATAGAATCGTTTCTTCGGGAGACAGCCTTTTCTCTCTGCCAAAAACATGGGTATCTCTGTCAAAATCGAATGAATATCTTGTAAAATCCAATAGGTATTCCAGTCCCTTTTTTTGATTCAAGCGCGCAATCTTTGATTGCAAAGCATTGATGAGAGAGGTTTCTGTTTCCCTGTTGACGGGGATATTGAACTGATTGGCGTATTCTGTTACTGGGTAATTGCTATATATATTTTTGAGTACATTGCTTACTTTGAGTGCAAGGTGTTGTGTTACTCCGCTGTAGGTGAAGCGAATGTCTTTGGTTTCATAAGCAGACTCAGGCAGCAGGGGAAGTTGATCTATTTTGAATGAAAAGATGTTGCGATTGGCATGATCCGAATGCAAAATGGCTGTATAGGTCACTCCTTCCTCAGAGGTGTATCCATAATCGTGAAAATTAAGACTGGTATATTGATGACCATTGATTTCTCTTACCGGTTGGTTGTACACTTTGTCATTGCTTCTGACATAGAGCATGATCCTTTCTGCAGAGGTTAGGAGTGCTGCATCATAACCCGTTTCATTTAGCAAGTACCACTTGCAAATGGTATATCCAACATAGTCTTGTTTTTTGGGCAAAACAGTATTCGCAATTTTCCGAATCAACTGGTAATAAAACCAATCACTGAGTTGGGCTGATTTTCTTATTCCCCTGAGTTGATCAGGTATTGAGGAAGGCAAGTTGGACTGCATCCAACGCTCGTATTCGAGTGACAGTTGGTGCATGTTTTTGCCTTCCTTTGACGGATAAAGGGATGAAAAAGGCTGAACGCTAACCTGATATCCCAGAAAATCGACGGAAAGGGAATCTGTTGAGCCCTTACTGGCCCAGGCATTGATATTGAATAAAATATTCAATATCAATACATTGTATAATATTTTGAGAGATGCCCACATCTTTGCTTCATCCTAAGTTAATAAAAAATTAATATAAAGATAACATTGGAGCTAAAAAATGTGGATAACCCGAATCGTTACTTATCCTTAACACGCCGGATGAAATTCTTTAGAAAGAAGCCCTTAATTTGGCGTTTACCTTCTAACCGTTCATCCAAAAATCCCTCGATATGTCATTCCCGAATCAAGTACCAAGAGATATTAGTTGGTTAGGATTTAATGCAAGGGTATTGCAAGAAGCCAATGATCCCACCGTTTCCTTAAAAGAAAGGATCAAATTTCTAGGGATATTTTCCAACAACATGGATGAATTTTTCAGGGTGAGAGTGGCAACGTTAAAACGCATGACTGACCTTACCAAAGGCAGAAAGAAATTGAATATGCATTTGGAGTCGGATGCTGGTGAAGTTTTGAATTCCATCCTTCAAATCGTATTAAAGCAGCAGAGTGAATTTGATCGAATTTGGGCATCGATCCGTTCGGAATTGAAAAGAAACGGCATCATCATCAAGACCGATACCCAATTGAATCTCAAACAAAAGCAGTTTGTAATTGAATATTTTGAGAGAGAGGTTCGTTCGAATATCATTCCATTGATGATCCAGAGTTTACCTGAGCTTCCATACCTGCGTGAAAAGAGCATTTACCTCGGTGTGGTGATGCAGAAAAAAAATTCAGCCTATCAACAACAGTATGCATTGATTGAAGTACCGTCAAGGACCTTGGGAAGATTTGTCCAGCTTCCTTCCAGTGGAAATGAAATCCATCTGATCCTTCTGGAAGATGTTATCAGGGTTAACCTCCCTTACATATTTACCTATTTTGGATACGATCATTTTGAATCCCATATTTTCAAGGTTACCAAAGATGCTGAGCTGGAATTGGACAACGATGTGAGTACATCATTGGTAGAGAAAATGCAGAAGGGTTTGAAGAAAAGAAGAAAAGGAAAGACCGTAAGATTTGTATATGACAAGGAAATGAACAGTGGTCTGCTCAATTATTTGATCCGGAAATTGAAACTTGACAACAAATCCAATATCATTCCCGGTGGTCGTATTCATAATTTCAGACACTTTATGGATTTTCCGGATGTTTTTCCTCCGGAAAAGACAAAGTTTGCTTCTGTACCTCATCCCGATCTTCGCACTGCCAAAAGAGTGACCGATGTTATCAGCAAGAAGGATGTCCTGCTGCATTTTCCTTATCATTCATTCAATTCAGTGATCGATCTGCTTCGGGAAGCCGCCATGGATCCAGATGTCAATTCTATCAAGATTACCGCTTATCGACTTGCGCCAGAGTCAAAAGTGATCAATGCCTTGATCAATGCAGCCAGAAATGGAAAAAAAGTTGAAGTGATGCTGGAACTAAAGGCAAGATTTGATGAAGAAGCCAACCTTGAGTGGAAGAACGTACTAGAAGAAGAAGGCGTCAAAGTGATATTGGGTATTCCCAACATGAAGGTCCATGCCAAAATTTGTGTGATCAAAAAAAGAATGGGCAATAAAACCATTCAATATGGTTTTGTGAGCACAGGCAACCTAAATGAGCGAACAGCCAATTTTTATGGGGATCATTGCTTGCTTACTTCCAATCGAAACATCATGGCTGACATCAATAAGATATTTTTTTACCTGGAGAATCCTGCCGCACACGCCTCAGCCTTGACGGAATGCAAAACACTTTTGGTTAGTCCGGTGGGAATGAGAAAACAATTGGATCTTTTTATTGACAGAGAAATCAGAAATGCCAAAAAGGGCCTGCCTGCCGGAATCTTATTGAAGTTGAATTCATTGAGTGATGGCGATCTTGTAGAAAAATTGAATGAGGCCGCCAACAAAGGCGTTGAGGTGAAACTCATCATCCGAGGGATTTATACCATGAGGAAAGTGGTCAAAAAAAAGGACAAATCTCCACAGGCAACCAGTATCGTTGATCGCTTTTTGGAACATGCGAGGGTCATGGTATTCCATAACAATGGCAAGAGGGATACCTATATTTCCAGTGCAGACTGGATGGTGCGCAACTTGGATCACAGGGTGGAAGCCGCCTGTCCTATCATCGATGAAAAACTCAAAAAAGAACTAATTGGTATTCTAGGCATTCAATTGCAAGACAATGTAAAGGCCAGGGTATTGGACAGGGATTTCACCAATAACTATGTAAATTTGCCGGGTAAAAAAATTCGCTCACAGGCTGAAATCTATGGGCAACTATCCAAACTCAAGACAACCTTTTCGTGATATTAGCCGCAATTGACATAGGTACGAATGCATCCAGGCTATTGATCTCTGAAGTGAAAATTCCTGTAGACGGTGAACCCGTTTTCAACAAACTAAACTTGATCAGGGTTCCGTTGCGCCTTGGATTTGATGTTTTTGAAACAGGCGAAATTTCCAAGGAAAAAAAAGGAATGATGTTTCAGACAATGAAGGCCTATGCCCATCTGATGAAAGCATATGGGGTACACCATCATATTGCAGTAGCAACTTCTGCCATGCGGGATGCAAAAAACAGTGAAGAGCTCGTCAGAAAAATTTTTCTGGAAACCGGGATCAACATCAAAATCATTTCAGGAGATCAGGAAGCTACTTTGATCTATGAATCCCATGTTGCAGAACACCTGAATGCAGACAGCAATTATTTATACATTGATGTGGGTGGCGGGAGCACCGAGCTTACCTTTTTTTCAAACGGGACGTTGGCTTACAAGCGATCATTCAATATTGGTACCATTCGGATCCTCAAAGATATGGTGACGGAAGAAGATTGGGATTTCATGAAAGAGTCCATCAAGGAGCATATCAAAGGCCGTTCATCCATGATCGCCATTGGCACAGGAGGAAATATCAACAAAGTCTTCTCGATGAGCAAGAAAAAAGATGGCAAGCCGCTTCATATTGACTTGTTGAGGGACTATCACAGAGAGTTTTCAACCTGTACACTGGAAGAAAGAATTTCTCTGTATAACCTTAGAAAGGACAGGGCTGATGTATTGGTTCCAGCCTTGTTGATCTATATTCAAGCATTGAAATGGGCTGGCATTGAAGAAATCATTGTTCCCAAAATTGGACTGGCTGATGGACTCATACAGCACCTCTTTGCAGAAGTAATGCATTGAGGCAAATTGCCCTTTTATTTCTAAGCTGACTTTTGTTGCTCTTTGGCTTTCAATGTAAATCCAAAGGTCGTTCCGATTCCCGGAGTACTCCGGGCTTGTATAAAACCGCCATGGGCCTCTATGATATGTTTGCAGATGGCCAATCCCAAGCCGGATCCGCCAATATTCCGGCTTCTTCCATAATCCGTTCGGTAAAATCTTTCAAAGATCCTGGGCAGGTGCTCTTCTGCTATACCGATGCCATCATCGGTGATCTCAATCAATACATTTTTCCCATCTGTTTTATAAATGCCTGCCTCCACTTTGCCTTCAGGATTTCCATACTTGATGGCATTGTCAACCAGGTTGATCAAAACCTGTCTGATTTTTTCTTTGTCTGCATGCACCATGATCGGAATTTCACATCCTTTTTTAACAGAGCAGATTGATTTTTTGTCTTCCGCTTTTATGCTCAGGGATTCGAAAACTTCAATGATAAGGTCTTGAATGATAAAATCCTGTAAATGCAATTCCTGCTTGCCGCTTTCCAGTCGTGTAATTTCATCTAGATCGGATATCAAATGAATTAGCCTTTCGGTATTCCGGTAGGCATTGTTGAGGAATTTTGCTCGTACATTTTCTATTTCAGCTGCACCGGAGATCAAGGTTTCCAGGTAACCTTGAATCGCAAATGCCGGTGTCTTGAATTCGTGAGAAAGGTTCTGAAGAAATTCCTTCCGGAAGGCTTCATTTCGTTCAAGCATTTCCATTTCTGCCTTACGTTGATCGGCCCATTGTAATACCTCTTCCCCTATGGTATCGATGGTGGGCTTGGGCAAGACATTCTTCTGAAAAAATTCTTCCCGTTTGGAGGCTTTTGTCTGGTAAATAAATTTGTAGATAAGTTTGATCTTGCGGTGAATGAATTTTTCCACCAAATAACGGGTTAGGGTGAATCCAGTTAGCATAGTCACTAAAAAACCAATCAGTGCTGCTTGGTGGCCGGAAGTGATTTCTAGCAAGATTGCTGAGATCGATCCCAGTGTGAAACCAACAATGGCTGCGATGAAATGGGGACTGGAATTTTTAGATTCAAACATGATACAAGTTACAAAATCCGAATGATCAGATTTCGAATTTATATCCTACACCCTTTACGGTAGCGATGCAATCCACACCAATTTTTTGTCTGATCTTCCGGATATGTACATCAATGGTGCGATCCCCTACAATGACTTCACTTCCCCAAATATGGTTGAGGATTTCATTCCTGAGGAAAACCCTTCCGGGTTTTGATGCCAAATAATTGAGGAGCTCAAACTCTTTTTTTGCCAGGCTGATCGGTTCTTCCTTGTAATATACCATGTATTCTTCCGGAACGATTTTCAAATCTCCGATTTCAATGGTTTTAGCAGTCTCCGTTTTTTGAATTCTCCTGAAGAACGCATTGACCTTGGAAGCCATGATCTTGGGGGAGATGGGTTTGCTGATGAAATCATCGGCCCCGAATTCCAATCCTTTCACATGAGAAAGTTCATCATTCAAAGCAGTCAGGAAAACGATCAGTGTTTCTTTGAATTCTGGTTGTGATCGCAGGATCTTGCATACCTCTATGCCATTTTTTTTCGGCATCATGATATCCAGGATGATGAGATCTGGGTTTACCTCCTTGGCCATTTTCAATGCCTGGTCTCCATCCTTTGCGGTAAATACTTCATACCCGTGGAGTTCTAGATTGTAGGTAACAATCTCCAAAATGTCTGCCTCATCGTCTGCAATAAGGATCTTTTTAGGGGCAGCTGCCATTCAGATGGTCATTTTTGTAAAGGTAAACCTTAATGGCTCATGTTTTACGGTGTGAGATTATCAAATTGTTAAGGCGATAACAGGGAAGGCTGAAATAAACTGTAATTTTACATGGATGAAGTTAGTGGCTTTTATCATATGCTTATTCCTGTTCAACGCTGTTGCCGCAGCCGAAATTTCGGACACCGGCAAGTTGGTTATTGATATCAGGCGGGTTAAACTTCACGAGGATATTGACCTGGCCCAGACCCTGATTTGTGGTTTGGACGCCAGAAAAGACAATGTGGTTTCTTTGAGTGGAAATCCTGAAATCGATTTGTTGTTGACGGATGTATTCACCCGGCAAACTGACCAGCTGCAAAACGCTGTGGAAGCAGATTCCCGAATGGATCATCGCATCAAAGTCAAATACCTAAGTGGACTGCAATTTTTGTTGGATGGATTCCTCCGGAATGTGGGGAAAGACGGATTCACCCCTTCGCAAGGAATCTTGCTTTTCGATGCGTACAAAAAATATTTACGCGCAGACATGGAAGGCGCTCCCGTCTCTTCATTCATGCTGGCCTATCCCTATGATGTCAACAGACTGTTGCTTGGCGAGAATTCTGTATTTTTTGAGAACAAAGGACTCCCGCAGGCAAGGATCTATCTTTTTAAGCAATTTGCGGAACGGAACCCTACAATGATCTTGCCAAGAATAGCACCTTATCTTGATCAGCCTTTTGCAGACTCTCTCCTGATAGCTGCTGCTCATGCCAGTCCCGAAGAGTTTTACAATTATGCAGCAGCCAAAGCTACTCCCATAGGAAGAAAAATCATGGGGATCAAGGAGCCACTGGTATCGGTTTTGTCAAAAATCTCTGAAGATCCATCTGGTCGTTTGGTTTTCCCTTTTGTTCATGCGCTTCTCAAAGGAAGATTGAGCATCGACAGCATCAAGTTGCTCATACCGCAGCCCATCCATTACTACAAACTACTGGTAAGAACACAGATCAGCTACCTCGACGAACAAAGGCAAGGCAATACCCCCATCTTGTTTGATGAAGTCAGTTCCATGATCCAAAGAAAAGCAGAGGAGATCTTTGTCAATGAGATCAATGCTTTGCATGATGATCCTGATGAGATAAGGTTTAAAATACTGCAAACCCTTTCTCCGGAAGAGATGTATTTCATCATAGTGACCGGTGAAGACAATTTGTACACTTCTAGTTATACCGGTATTTACTCGCGGATGATGGCAGCCCTTCCAAAAGAAAAAGGAGATGAACTGCTCTTTTCAGTGAGGTTCGATCGGTTCAGGAAATTTATCAGAATGGCAGCTGCCTATAATCGCCTTGATGCTTTCCTTTCTTCCATGTCCGCTGAACATTCCAGTTTATTGATGAAAGCATTTGTGAGGGGTCTCGAAAAGGGTTTGAGTCTGGAGGAAGCGGTTGATGTTGCTGATTCTTATGCCAGTATCAATACGCCCTCCCTGCGAAAATTGATTACAGAAGAAGTTAGCAGGAACCTGCAAAAACAAAAAGAATTGCAAAATCAAAGAGGCGAATTGGTTTATGACATCCTCGATCTTTTGTTTCATTCTTCCAACGATAGCACCCCAAGCATAACCGCTAAATATGCTATCCCTCCTGCCTATTCAATGCCCTATGACCAACTTTCCGACAGCATGGGAAGGGTAGTGCAACAAGTGTTTTTCTATGGTGATAAGGATGGCATTGAGTCATTTGCCAATTTCCTGGCACCCTTTCGAGGTAAAAAGGAATGGAAAATTGTTCAAACCCCATATTGGGTAGACATACGCTCCACAACAGGAAGGCCTGTATGGATCTTTGCGAACCTTCCATTGGACAATTCTCAAGGGGATGACCCTGATGCTGAAGCCCAGCGCAAGCTGAATCAATACCTGGAGGAAATGGGTCTGGAACCCTCCATTGTTATTCACAGAGGACACAGCTATCATCTGAAATATACCCTGCGTCAGATGGCCCGGACCGCTAAAATTGTTGTCTTGGGATCTTGCGGGAGTTATCAAAACTTAAACACCGTTCTCGAGATTTGTCCGGATGCCCACATTATTTCATCCAAGGAAGTCGGTACAAGGCTGGTGAATGAACCGGTGCTGAAGTTGATCAATGATGCCTTGGTATCAGGACACAACATTGATTGGATCCATACCTGGAAACAACTGGAAAAGATGCTTTCAGCGGGAGCAGTCAAAGAGCGATTCGATAATTACATTCCACCACACAAAAATCTGGGAGCTCTTTTTATCAAAGCCTTTAACAATGGAGTGAACCAATAACCCATAATGGATATAGCAAAGAAGAAAAAAAGTATTTTGGATTTTGTTTTGCTCAACCGAATATTTGGTTATGCAAAACCTTATGCACTGAGATTCTATTTGTCTGTATTTCTTGCCATTGCGATGGCGATTATGGCTCCTCTTCGCCCAGTATTGATCAACAAAACTTTGTCCAGGATCAATTCATCCGGACAAACAGACATGCCGGCCGTATTCGATTTTTTATTGACCATTACGCTCCTTCAGGTTTTCTTGCTGGTATTGGAAACATCGATGCGATTTTTATTTGCGTTCATGACTTCCTGGATTGGGCACAAGGTGGTAAAAGACATAAGGGTCAAAGTTTTTGACAAAATCCTGTCCCTCAACCTTCGTCAGTTTGATACAACGCCCATTGGAACACTGACCACCCGGACTATCAATGACATTGAGGCGATCAATGATATTTTTTCAGAGGGATTGGTTCCGATTCTCGCTGACCTGCTCTCCATCATCGCCATCCTGGCTGCCATGTTTTATACCGATTGGCAACTTACCCTTATCTGTTTGGTTCCTTTTCCCATCATGCTCATCGCCACTTATTTTTTCAAGGAAAGTGTGAACAAATCTTTCACCAATGTTCGCAATGCGGTTGCCTCCCTGAATGCATTTGTGCAGGAGCATATCTCCGGGATGCAGGTGATACAAGCATTTACTGCTGAAAAGAGAGAAAGACAAAAGTTTGAAGGAATCAATCAAAAACACCGCGATGCCAACATCCATGCCATCCTAGCCTATTCTGTTTTTTTTCCGGTAGTGGAGATCGTGCTGGCCTTTTCATTGGGACTGCTGGTATGGTTTGCGGCAACCAATGCCTATGGCATGGGACCAGTAGCAGCGGTTGAAGTGGCCGGTAAGATTGTCGCCTTTATGCTCTTGCTGAATATGTTGTTCCGACCACTCCGTGTGATCGCTGATAAATTCAATGTATTGCAAATGGGCATGGTCGCCGGAGAAAGGGTTATGCTCTTGTTGGATAATCCCGATCAGATGGCTAATGATGGAAGCATTGCCAACAAAATCAGGGGTGAGATTTCCTTTAAAGATGTTTCCTTTTCTTACAAGGAGGACATTCCCGTTCTCAAGGGAGTGAGTTTTTCTTTAAAGGAAGGGGAAAGCCTGGCGGTTGTGGGTAGAACCGGTTCAGGAAAAACTACGATCATCAACCTGATCAACAGGATGTACCAGCACCAGTCGGGAGAAATCCTGCTGGATGGTATTCCAGTGGAAGCGTATACTTTGGAAACACTCCGATCCTCTATTGGCGTTGTTTTACAAGATGTCTTTCTTTTTTCCGGTTCTGTGATAGACAACGTTACCCTTCGAAATCCATCAATATCAAAAGAAGAAGTAAGGGAAGCTGCCAGGCTGATTGGTATCGATGAGTTCATACTTTCTCTTCCGGGTGGTTATGATTATCAGGTCATGGAAAGAGGAGCTACCCTTTCATTGGGTCAACGGCAATTGCTTTCTTTTCTCAGGGCATTGCTCTACAAACCATCCATTCTTATCTTGGATGAAGCTACATCCTCAGTGGATACTTATACAGAAAAATTGATCCAGCATGCCATTGGGGTGCTGACCAAGGGAAGAACCTCCATCATCATTGCTCATAGGCTTTCCACGATACAGCATGCCAACAAAAGGATCAGAATGGAAAAGGGAGAAGTTGTTGAATATGTGATCCAACATGCCTATCAATGATCAACTGCTTGATACCATGTCATGATATCCTGCTCAAACTGCCTGCTTTCTTTGATCACAAAATGCTGGTTCTTGTTCGACGATTTTTTTTCAGAAAACTGAAATGCCGGCACAGCATTTTTTTCACCCATGATCTTGGGCGCGGTAAAAAGGATGAGATCGTCCATTTGTCCCGCTTCATGAAGACTCGCACACATTTTTCCTCCCGCCTCCACGAGCACATGATAGATTTTCTGTTGCATCAAAAACCGATTCAAGGCGTCAAAATTCAATTGGCCCTGATCGGTAAACATGCCCTCCGGGCAAAGAACATGTTCCGGTAAATCTGCTGGTGTTTTTTTGTTGGCCAACAGAATCAGCTTGGTTTTATTGCGAGAATAATGGATCCTAAGGGTTTGGTTGCTGGCTTCCAAGAGAGACAAGGATTTGTCAACGATAATTGCCGTCAATTCCTCTTCAATATCGTCGAATCTGATATTCAATTTTGCGTCATCCCGGATAACAGTTTTGGCTGTTGAGAGAATGGCATCGGTTTGCTTTCTCAGCGTTTTGTGAACAAATTTTCTGCTGCTCTCACAGGTCAGCCATTTGCTGTTGCCATCAGCATCTGCGATTTTGCCATCCATTGTCATGGCTAATTTGGCAAGATAATGGGGACGATCAGATATTTGGTTGATGTTGAAAGTCCGGTTCAGTTGCAATGCTTCTTCGTGGGGGAGATGCAAAACCTCGATGCTTTTTTCCCGGAGTATCTCTGCGCCGCTGACTCGTGGATTGGGGTCCATACTGGCGATCACCACTTTTTTGATTCCAGTGCTCAAGATGAGGTCTGTGCAGGGAGGTGTTTTACCATGATGCGAACAGGGTTCAAGGCTTACATAGAGCGTACAGTTCGAGAGATCTTTTCTGTTGGTCAGGGCATCCTGGATGGCATGTACTTCTGCATGTGGCCCTCCTAATTTTTCGTGGTGGCCTCTTCCAATGATCTCATTCAATTCATTGGCTACAATGGCACCCACCAATGGGTTGGGCCGGACTTTTTTCGGGACAGCCTTCTCTGCTTCCCGAATAGCTTCCAAAATAAAGGTTTTGTCCTGGTAATTCTGCATAACTTTGTGCACTCAAAAGTAAAGATAGTGTTTACCGGAATAGTTGGACTGGGAAGAATTGTTAGCATGAAGGAAGTGGAGAATGGCATCAAGCTTGCTGTTTCCACAGACATGGATATCCATTCAACCAACCTTGGAGAGAGCATTGCTGTCGATGGAGTCTGTCTCTCAGCATCCTCTTTTGATGATGGTTTTTTGCATTTTTTTGTTTCTCCGGAAACCATCAAAAAAACTGCCATCTCCCAATATTTTGTGGACAGAAAGATCAATCTTGAATGGCCTACCAAACCCAATGGCTTCATGGGAGGCCATTATGTATTAGGACATGTTGATACGGTAGGAAAGGTGTTGGGTGTAGATCCGCAAGGAGAAGTCACCTTCATGAAAATAGCGATCCCCGAACCATTTCAAAAGTACGTTGTTTACAAAGGGTCCATCGCAGTCAACGGTGTCAGTTTGACGATCAATGAAGACCGGGATGATCATATTGAACTTTGTCTGATACCGATCACCCTGGAAAAATCTTCCCTTGGTCAATTAAAACTGGGAGATATTGTCAACCTGGAATTTGATGTTTTGGCCAAATACACTGAGAAATTGTTGAGAAAAAAATGAGCCCTGTTTTTGATACTGTTGAAGAAGGATTGCGCAGGTTTACAATGGGGGATCCCATTGTGGTGGTAGATGACGAGGACCGTGAAAACGAAGGGGATATTGTATTTCCTGCATGCCATTCCACCCCTGATAAGATCAATTTTTGCATTACGGAAGCAAGAGGATTGGTGTGCATCGCCATTGACGAAACAATCGCTGACCGATTGCAACTGAAAAAGGTCCGATCCAACCACAAAGACCCTTTCCATACTGCTTTTCTGGATTCGATAGATGCATCTAAGGATCATGGCATTACAACTGGTATTTCAGCATTTGAACGTTCGATAACGGCACAATTGGTTTCCAGTGAAATGACCACTGCCAGTGATTTTATAACACCTGGTCATCTTTTTCCGTTGCAGGCCAGGAAGGGTGGAGTTTTGGTGAGGCGTGGGCATACCGAAGCGGCAGTTGACCTCTGTGAATTGTCAGGTTTGCCCAAGGCGGCCATCATTTGTGAAATCCTTCATCCGGATGGCAGCATGATGCGAAGGCATTCGCTGGCAGGTTTTGCAGCATCCCACAAGCTGGCCATGATCACCATATCCGATCTTGTTGCCTATCGATCGAAAGCCATTGCCAATTGTCAGATGGTCTCACGAACCATTTTACCTACCCAACATGGTGAATTTGTTGCAAAAGTTTATCAGAATACCGTTACCGGCGCTGAGCATCTGTTGCTCGTCAAAGAAAAAGAAGGGGATGAAATGCAACCCCTGGTTAGAATCCACAGCGAATGTCTGACGGGTGATGTGCTGGGAAGCCTTCGTTGTGATTGCGGCGAACAACTGCAGAAATCACTGGCAATGATCCAACAGCACGGACACGGATACCTGGTCTATCTGAGAGGCCATGAGGGTCGGGGCATTGGATTGGGAAAGAAAATTGCCGCCTATCATTTACAGGATCAGGGATGCAATACTTTCGAAGCCAACCTGAAACTGGGGCTTCCTGCAGATGCAAGAAAATATGATGATGTTATTTCTATTTTGAGAAATGAGCAGCTGGATCATTTTGAACTGCTTTCTAACAATCCATCCAAGGCCCAGGCATTGTCAGCAGCCGGTTTTCACTTTAAAGTCCTTCATTTTTCTTCCACCCTCAATGAATACAACGAAAATTACTTGAAGGATAAGATCGCTATTGCTCATCACAAATTGATATTGAACCCATGATTGCCATCGTAAAAGCTGAATTCAACAAAGAAGTTACTGATCTCCTCTTACAGGGTTGTGTTGAAAGACTCAGTGAAAGGCAGGTTCCCAACAATGTCTTTACCTGTCCCGGTGCCGTAGAAACCGTTTCCTATGCCCGCAGGCTCATGAAAAATCCTGCTTACGAAGCCATCATCATCATAGGAGCCATTATCAAAGGAGATACAGACCATTATGAGTATGTTTGTCAGTTTGTTACCCAGGGGGTAAGTTATTTGTCTGCCCAATCCGATATTCCCCTGATTTTTGGGGTATTGACCACCCAGACAGAGGAGTTGGCCATGGTCCGGGCATTGCCTGAACAGATGAACAAAGGGGCTGAGTTTGCCGATACTGCAATTTTTATGACGGAGGCTTTCAAAAGGATCGATTGAGCCCCTAAAAATATTTCCCCAACCCCCTCTTTTTTGGCGGATTTAGCCTCATCCATATTATCTTTGCGCAAAATTTGGGAAGTCTTATGGGTTCGAAAAGGCTGAAATCTTTGCTGGTGGCTGTTTTGGGGCTTTTTTTCACTATATCTTCATTGTCAGTCAAAGCCAATGAAGAAGCAGGGGAGAAGGCGCTGGATCCTGCCAAGGTCATCATGGAGCATATCCAGGACGCGCATGACTTCCATTTTTTCACCTTGAAAAAGGCGGATGGCACGGAATTCCATGCCAGCATCCCGCTTCCGGTCATCCTTTATTCTCAGACCAAGGGACTGGTTGTTTTCTCTTCCAGCCAATTTCACCATGGTCATGCCAGCTACCTAGGTTATCAACTGGAGGAAAACAAGATCCACAGTGAGGATCCTTCAGAAGTTTTTTATGACCTGTCCATCACCAAGAATGTGGTCCAGATGCTCATCGCGCTGACCCTCCTGGTGATGCTTTTGATTGGGATCGCCAACAAATACAAAAAAGGCCAGGGGGTTACCACTGCGCCCAAGGGCTGGCAAAATGCCATTGAGCCCGTGATTACATTTGTGAGGGATGAAGTAGCCAAGCCTAATCTCGGCGGAAAGTATGCCAAATACCTGCCTTATCTGCTCACCGTATTCTTTTTCATCCTGATCAACAATATTTTTGGATTGCTTCCTGGCTCAGCCAACGTAACCGGTAACATTGCCTTCACGGTGGTATTGGGTGTAATCTCCTTCTTTGTGATTCTTTTCAGTACCAACAAACATTTCTGGGCCCATATTTTTTGGTTCCCCGGAGTGCCCCTTCCTGTAAGAATCTTCATCATGCTCCCTGTAGAATTACTGGGCGTATTCACCAAGCCTTTCGCGCTCATTGTGCGTCTGTTCGCCAACATGGTTGCGGGTCATATCATCATCCTGAGCTTCATTACATTGATCTTCATTTTCGGATCCATGAGTACAGTTGCTGGATGGGGATTTTCACCCCTTTCTGTGGCCTTTGCCGTTTTTATTTACCTGATTGAAATAATGGTTGCCTTCATACAAGCTTTCATCTTTACCAACCTGACCGCCGTATTCATCGGACAGGCTTTTGAAGGTGGGCATGATGATCACCACTAAACCTTTTTTTTCATTTAAAACCAAGTATCATGAGTCTGATGAACATTCTGCTTGACGTTAGCGTATCCCACCTCGGTGGTGCTATCGGAGCTGGACTTGCAGCGATCGGTGCCGGTATCGGTATTGGTCAGATCGGTAAAGGTGCAGTTGAATCAATTGCCCGTCAGCCGGAAGCCGCAAATGACATTCGTGCTAACATGATCCTGACTGCCGCTTTCGTTGAGGGTGTTGCTCTTTTCGCGGTTATCGCAGGTCTCCTGGCCGTACTGAAATAATCATTACGGAGCACAAAAAAACAACTGCATCCAAAGCACAGGGCGGAGGATGCAGTTACACTTAAAAAGATAAAATCAACTATAGATCATGGATCTTTTATTACCCGGTATTGGTCTCTTGTTCTGGACCTTGTTGACATTTGGATTGGTGTTCTTCATCCTGAAGAAATTTGCATGGGGCATCATCATCAAATCGCTCAACGAAAGGGAATCCGGCATCACGGATGCGCTTGCTTCTGCTGAAAAAGTGAAGGCCGAAATGGCGCAGCTCAAGAATGAGAATGAGGCCCTGATGGCACAAGCCAGGGAAGAGCGTTCTCAAATGCTGAAGGAAGCCAAGGAAACCAAGGACAAACTGATCAGTGATGCCAAGGAACAAGCCAAGGCAGAGGCTGCCAAGATCATCAACGATGCGCAGGCTGCCATCCAAACCCAGAAAATGGCTGCCCTGACCGATGTGAAAAACCAGATCGGCAACATGGTGATTGAAATTTCTGAGAAAGTGATCCGCAAGCAGTTGGAGAACAAGACCGAGCAGGAAAAATACATTCAGCAAATGGCTGGTGAATTGCACCAGTTCGGAAAATAATAACCATGCGTCAAACCAAAGTAGCACAACGTTACGCAAAAGCACTCTTTGACCTCGCCGTGGAAACGGGTAAGGTGGAAGAGGTGAAAAAGGATCTTGACCTCATCAAAGGTATCGAGCACAAGGAACTGGTATTGTTGCTCAAGTCACCTGTTGTAGCGGGTGAAAAGAAAGTGGCTGTTTTTGAAGCGGTCTTTTCCAAGCATGTTCAACCCCTCACGGTTTCTTTTTTCAAATTGATTTTTGAAAAAGGCAGGTCGGTCGCCATCCAGGAAATCATTGAAGCTTTCATGGGCATGTACCGCGACAGGAAAGGAATCAAGGTGGCGGAAGTTACAACCGCCGTGGAATTGTCTGCCGAAGCCAAAGCTGTCATTGCCAAGCATCTGGAAAACAGTGCCATCCTCAAAGGCAAGCAGATCGAACTCAAGGAAAAAGTCGATCCGACTATCATCGGAGGCATGGTCGTGCAAGTGGATGATCAGCTTTTTGATGCCAGCATCAAACATGATCTCCAATACATCAAGCGTCAGTTCGTCAAGAACATGTACGTAAGTGAAATCAATTAATCATTCAAAGACTACAATTAAAATAAGCAGTTATGATAGACATTAAACCCGATGAGATCTCAGCGATACTCCGCCAGCAGCTGAGCAACTTTAACACCTCTGCCGAACTGGAAGAAGTGGGTACTGTGCTTCAGGTGGGTGATGGTATTGCCCGTATATACGGACTCAACAATGTGAAATCAGGTGAACTGGTTGAGTTTGAGAACGGTGTCAAGGCCATTGCATTGAACCTGGAAGAAGACAATGTGGGTGTGGTATTGATGGGTGAAGGTGCTGGTATCAAAGAAGGCTCCAAGGTCAAGCGTACAGGTTTGATCGCCTCCATCAAAGCAGGTATGGGTCTTGTTGGACGTGTTATCAATACATTGGGTGAACCCATCGACGGCAAAGGTCCTATTGCTGGAGACCTATATGAAATGCCCCTCGAGCGCAAAGCTCCTGGTGTTATCTACCGTGAGCCGGTGAAGGAACCCCTGCAGACGGGTATCAAGGCAATCGATGCGATGATTCCCATTGGACGCGGACAACGTGAATTGATCATCGGTGACCGTCAGACCGGTAAGACTGCCATTGCCATCGATACCATCATCAACCAGAAAGAATTTTACAAAGCAGGCAAGCCTGTATATTGTATTTATGTAGCCATCGGACAAAAAGCCTCTACCATCGCCGGTGTGATGAAAACTTTGGAAGACAATGGTGCCATGGATTATACCATCATCGTTGCTGCTCCAGCTGCTGATCCTGCTCCTTTGCAGTTCTACGCTCCATTCGCAGGTGCTGCGATCGGTGAGTTCCTCCGTGATACCGGTAACGCTGCCCTGATCATCTATGATGATCTGTCCAAGCAGGCTGTTGCCTATCGCGAGGTTTCCTTGCTCCTTCGCCGCCCTCCAGGCCGTGAAGCATATCCAGGTGACGTATTCTATCTCCACAGCCGTTTGCTCGAGCGTGCAGCGAAAGTGATCGCAAAGGATGAGGTAGCCAAGAACATGAACGATCTTCCTCCTTCTATCAAGCATCTGGTAAAAGGGGGTGGTTCTCTGACTGCCCTTCCCATCATTGAAACGCAGGCAGGTGACGTATCAGCCTATATTCCAACGAATGTGATCTCCATTACAGACGGACAGATATTCCTTGAATCTAACTTGTTCAATGCCGGTATTCGCCCTGCGATCAACGTAGGTATCTCTGTAAGCCGCGTGGGTGGAAATGCCCAGATCAAGTCCATGAAAAAGGTATCTGGTACCCTGAAACTCGATCAGGCCCTTTACCGTGAGTTGGAGGCCTTCTCCAAGTTTGGTGGTGATCTCGATGCGGCTACCAAGTCGGTGATCGACAAAGGTGCCCGTAACGTGGAAGTGCTGAAGCAAGGTCAATACCAGCCGGTATCCGTTGAAAAGCAGGTGGCCATTATCTACCTGGGTACACAGGGCCTTCTCAGGGATATTCCCGTAAGGTCTGTGAAGGCTTTCGAAGAGCAGTTCCTGATGGAATTGGAAAGCAAAAATCCTGAGATCCTGGCTGAGTTCAAGAAAGGCAATCTTCCTGAAGATGGTCTCAAGACCATGACCGAATTGGCCAAAGCTATCATGGCCCAGTTCAAATAATGCAGCATGAAATAATCATAGCGAGGAAAGTCCGGGCAACCGGACTTTTTTTTATTTTCATGGCAGCAACCAATTGGGTGTTGACTTGTTTCAATAGTGTAAATACTTCATTTCTTTCATGTTAGCCGTCACGCATCTTTCCAAATCTTTCGGCAGCTTTCAGGCAGTCAATGATCTCTCCTTTGAAGTGAACCAAGGAGAGGTCTATGGATTCCTTGGACAAAACGGAGCAGGTAAATCCACCACCATCAGGATGATCCTTTCTCTTATACGGCCCACAAGTGGTAACATTGAAATATTTGGCAAATCACTGTATGCTGAACGGGAGGCCATCCTGCAAAGGATCGGTGCGGTGGTGGAAAAGCCGGATCTCTATCGTTATCTCTCGGGGTATGAGAACCTGAGCCTTTTTGCCAAGCTCAGTGCCAACCGTATCAGCAAAGCGGAAATCATGGACTGTCTTGCTTTGGTGGGATTGGACAAGCGGGCCAAGGATCCCGTAAGGGTCTATTCTCAGGGCATGAAGCAGCGCTTGGGCATAGCAGTGGCGTTGGTGCACAACCCTGATTTTATCATTTTGGATGAGCCTACGAACGGACTGGATCCACAGGGTATTGCTGATATCCGCAACCTCATCCTGATGCTCAGTCGTGACCGCGGTAAAACCATCCTGGTTTCTTCGCACCTTTTATCCGAGATCGAACAGGTGGCAGATAGCATGCTCATCATCAACAAAGGAAAAAAGGTAGTGGAAGGAAAAGTGAATGAGCTGGTCAATCCCGAAAAACTGCAATTGGAGATTGTATCAACAGACAATCCCAAAGCACTTGCACTTTTGTCTGAAACAGTGTGGAGCAAATCCACATCAAGATCAACTGCCCATCGCATCAGTGTTGAAATCAATGCTGGAGAGGTAGCAGCGCTGAACAAGTACCTGGTTGACAACAATATCGGCATCACGAGTCTTCGTTCCATGAATTCTCTCGAAGCTTATTTTCTTTCCCTAACCTCCGGCAATGAAGTTTCTTAATATCGTCAACATAGAGCTGTACAAGATTTTTCGCAAGCCGCGTACCTATATAGCTTTTGGTGCTGTGGCAGCCATTGTAGGGCTGATCCAGCTCGGATTTTATGCAGATGGGGATAGTTATATGCAGTTTGGCTTACAATCATTCACGGATTCATTTGATATCCAGGGCAACATCATGAATGGCTATCTGATGGCCTATATCATATTACAGCTGTTGTTGGTTCATGTGCCGCTGCTGGTGGCCCTGGTGGCTGGTGACATGATTTCGGGGGAAGCTGCACAAGGTACCCTGCGGGTTTTGCTGACCAAACCCATTCGGCGTTCGACACTAATCTTGGCTAAATTCACTGCCTCCGGTGTGTATACGATTGCTTTGCTGCTCTGGATGGCGGTTTGGGCCCTGGGCATATCCATGCTGGTTTTTGGCGTGGACGATATGCTGATCCTCAAAAGTGATTCCGCCACACAGATCATGGCTTTGGATGTGATGTGGCGATATTTGGCAGCTTTTGTTTTTGCCGCGATAGCCTTGCTCACAGTATCTGCGCTGAGTTTTTTCCTCAGCCTCTTTGCGGAAAACTCGATTGGTCCCATCATGGCCACCATGAGCATCATCATTGTTTTCACGATCCTGAATACATTGGACCTTCCCATTTTCAGCAGCCTGAAACCCTTTCTTTTCACCAGTCATATGTTGGGATGGAAAGGTTTTTTTGATGTGACGGTTAATGAGAACAATGAACAGATCATTGGCTCCATTGAAAATCTTCGGGCTGTTTTGTATTCTGCCGGTATACTTCTCTTGCACATTGTCGGATTTCTGGTAGCCAGCATTTTGATTTTCAGGAAGAAGGATATCATGTCCTGATATTTATTACATTCATGGGGTAAAATAATGCCACATGAAAAAAATTGTTTTCCTCCTTCCCTTGCTCTTCACCATGATTGCCCTGCAAGCAGCAGTGCGACTCCCTTCGATCATCGGCTCGCACATGGTATTGCAGCAAAAATCAACTGTCAAACTATGGGGTTGGTCTGCTCCTGCCGAAAAAATTACCATCAAAGTGGGATGGGACACCACCACCTATAAAGTAACGGCCAGTCGCGGTGCCAGGTGGGTGGCTGAGATCAAAACACCCACTGCAGGAGGTCCCTATAACATCACCATCAAAGGAAGCAATGAGATCCTGCTGGAAGATGTGCTGATAGGAGAGGTATGGGTTTGCGGTGGACAAAGCAACATGGAATGGTCAGCCGATCAGGGGCTCCCCCAATCCAAGGAGGAATCGCCCAATGCTACCAATAAACAGATCCGCTTTTTCTATGTACCCAAATCCACCTCATCTACCCTGCAGGATGACGTGAAAGCCCACTGGGTTGTATGCAGTCCTGAAGAGATGTTGCATTTTAGTGCCATCGGATATTTCTTTGGAAAGCAGATCAATGCCAGTACTGGATTTCCAGTTGGACTGATCAACAGCAATTGGGGTGGAACACCGGCCGAAGTTTGGACGCCTGAAGAGATCATTACGCATGATCCTGATCTGCTGCATGCTGCAGAAAAATTAAGCCCAGCTGCCTGGTGGCCGCATATCAGGGGAGAGGCCTACAATGCCATGATCTATCCCATCACTCAGTTTTCCATTGCCGGTGCCATCTGGTACCAGGGGGAAAGCAACGTAGGAACACACTTTCTATACAAGCGCCTCTTCACCAGCATGATTGATAGCTGGAGAAAGGCCTGGGGCCAAATCTTCCCCTTCTATTTCGTGCAGATCGCGCCTTATACATATGGAGATACCCATATCAATGGTGCTTTCCTAAGGGAAGCACAAACGCAGTCTGCAGCACATCCCAAAACAGGCATGGTGGTTGTAAGTGATTTGGTAGACAATGTCAAAGACATCCATCCCAAGTTGAAAAAAGAAGTGGCCGCAAGATTGGCCAATTATGCATTGTCAGAAACCTATGGTGTTAAGGGATTGGCTTATAAGAGTCCGACTTATGCTTCCCATGCAGTTGAAAAAGGAAGTATCCGGATTCAGTTCAAAGATGTACCCACAACGCTGATCAGCAAAGGAGGAGAACTGACCGACTTTTTCATTGCCGGTGCTGATGGTGTCTTTGTTCCAGCCAAAGCAAGGATAGAAGAAAAAACCATATTGGTGTCGGCTAAAACCGTTAAGGATCCTGTGCATGTAAGATTTGGATTCACCAATACAGCTATGCCGAATTTGTTTTCAGCAGAGGGCTTGCCGGTCAATTTGTTTAGAACAGATTTCTGATAAAGTTTGATAGGGGTACCCAGCAACAGGGGACAAGGGACATATGTGAAAAAAAGATAGGGAGCAGAAAATGGATAAAACCAAATTCTCCTCCCTATTTTATTTTAAGGGTTTCTGCTCTCTAGTAGTATTTGGTCACTCCCGGAACAGCAACTTTGTAGTTGCCATTGGCATCGGGCAGTGATTTCGGCAGAGTATCCCATGTGTAGGCTGTGGGTTGCAGGTTGAGACCGCTGTTCAATGCCTTGTCCCACTCCACTACCTGTCCGCTATAAGTGGCCATGCGTCCCAGGATGGAAGTCATGGTACTCTTCGCACCATTCTCTGCATCGGCGAATTTGTATTCACCTTTGGCGATAGCAGCAAAGAGCTCAACGTGTTCGTTCTGGTAGGGCTCATTCTCGGTTTTCTTGTCAAACTGATACAAGACATTGCCTTTGTGATCACGGATATTGGCTGCACCACAATAGATCTTTCCTTTGGTACCGATCAGCAGCTCGTCTACCTTGGCTGATGTTTTGGGTATATGGCGGCACTGGCTGTTCAGGATGGATCCATCGGCATAATGAAATTCTACAAAGTGATGATCGAAGATCTCACCATGATCCTTGCCTTTTCGAACCTCTCTTCCTCCAAAGCCCTGAGCCTTGACAGGATAAGAACCTTTGAACCAGTTGATCACATCAATGTTGTGGATATGCTGCTCGGTGATATGATCTCCACAAAGCCAGTTGAAATAATACCAGTTGCGCATCTGGTATTCCATTTCTGTTTGTCCCTCTTTTCTGGGCCTTACCCAAACGCCATCGTTGTTCCACCAGGCCTGTGCTGAGGTGATATCACCGATAAGGTCTTTTCTTTTGAAGAGTTCACGGTAGGATGATTGGTAATGACGCTGCAAACCAACCACTACATTGAGTTTCTTCTGCTTGGCTTCCTCTGCGGCTACCAATACTTTCTTCACACCTTCAGGATCGGTAGCAACAGGTTTTTCCATGAAGATATGTTTGCCTTGTTTCACGGCTTCTTCAAAATGAATGGGCCTGAATCCGGGAGGTGTTGCGAGGATTACCACATCTGCCAGTGCGATCGCTTTTTGATAGCCATCAAACCCGGTGAATTTCCTTTCTTCCGGTACATCTACCATTTTGGTCAGATCTCCGCTGACACCTGCTTCAGAAAGATCTCCAGTGATGCTTTTATAACTCGCATCTAGCCTGTCGCGAAAGGCATCTGCCATGGCAACAAGTTTGACTTTTTGTTTGCTTCTCAAGGCTTGAACGGCAGCTCCTGTTCCGCGACCACCGCAGCCGATGAGGGCTACTTTGATGGTGTCGTCTGCACCAGAGTGGAAATTGGCCTGGCTCAGCAAAGGTGCGGCGATAACACCTCCGGAAATGAGTCCGGTTGTTTTGACAAATTCACGGCGACTGTTGCCGAATAATGGTTTTTTGTTTTGCATCGTTGTTGTTTTGAGGTTGTTAATTACCGAGATACAATTTATAAAAATTTTCGGCTTCTTCTTTAGTAGGTTGTTTAGCAGGTTTTACGATCCTGAAACCGGCAAACATTCCGTCGGTCAGCCACCAGCGGCTTTTGGGGATTTGGGGGTCTCTTTTGTTCCAGGAAGGTTCAGAAAATAACCGCGTAGAAACTTTTAGGGTCGCGGCATCATCCAGGTAGGATCCACCCCTGATACTGCGGGGATAACGGGATACAGGCGGATTGGTGGGATCCGTGGCATTGTCGGGCAGCTTTTTATAGTATTCCGGATCATATTGATCCATTGTCCATTCTGCCACATTGCCCAGCATGTCGTAGATGCCCCATGCATTGGGTTTTTTGGTTCCTACTTTCTGGTATTTGTTTTTGCTGTTGTTTTTGTACCAGGCATATTGTGGGAGCAAGGCTGGGTCATTTCCAAAGAAATAGTTGGTCTTTGTGCCGGCTCTGGCAGCATATTCCCATTCTGCTTCTGTAGGCAGCCGGAAGAAGATGCCGGTCTTGCCATAAAGCCATCGGCAGAACATCATGGCTCCATCCACACTCATGCTGTTCACGGGAAATCCCCCTTCTTTTCCCATGTTCCAACTCAGGTCAATGTATTGGGGTGTAGGCCTTGTTACCGCATCTTCCTTAGACCCCTGAGAGGTACCCTCATCTTTGAAAAACAGATCAAACTGATCATGTGTGATCTCATGTGCTCCTATGGAAAAATCAGATACATGGATGATTCTTGCTGGTTTTTCATTGGGTTTCGCTGAAGCATTATTTCCCATTGTGAAGGATCCACCTTTGAGTGCAATCATTTTGATGCGAAGGCTGGAACCGGGTATCAAAAATTCTTCTGTGGAGGGCTTTGTCATTTGAGCCTGGTGTAACAAAGGAATGAGGGAGAGCATCAGGCAGGCAAGGGCAAATTTTTTCAATGCATCGTATTTGATGCAATTTTAAGTAATTTGTAACGGATAACCTTCATACCAACAATATAATTTAATGCCATATGCAACGCAGAAATTTTCTTCAACGCAGTTCCTTGCTCGGAGCATCCATTCTTCCTGGGGTAGCTGCTTTGTCCTCTTTTAAGTCGATAAGCCAACAACAGGATGCCAAGACATTCAACCTGAACTATGCCTTTCATGATGGCATGTTTTCCAACCATGCAGGAAAGGATTTTATCGATCAGATCAAATGGGCGCATGATCAGGGTTTCAGGGGCATTGAAGACAATGGCATGATGTCCAGAACACCTGAAATGCAGGCCAAGATCGGAGAAACCCTTGCGAAGTTGGGAATGACCATGGGTGTTTTTGTGGTAACAACCGATAGCTGGCATTGGAAGCTGAGCCTTACCACCGGCAAGCAGGAATTCAAAGACCTGATTGTACGGGATTGTAAGACGGCAGTGGAAGTTGCCAAGCGATGCAACGCAAAACACATGACGGTTGTACCCGGTAATTTTGATCGTTCGCTTCCGATGGATATTCAAACAGCCAATGTAATTGATGCGTTGAGAAGAGGTGCTGAGGTATTGGAAAAAAATGGACTGGTCATGGTGCTGGAACCCTTGAGTGACAATCCGGATCTTTTTCTTCGCTATTCAACCCAAACCTTTATGATCTGCAAGGCAGTGAATAGTACTGCTTGTAAGATCCTGTTCGACATGTACCACATGCAAAGAAATGAAGGGAATATCATTGCCAACATCAACAAGACCTGGGATGAAATTGGGTATTTCCAGATTGGAGACAATCCCGGAAGAAAAGAGCCCGGAACCGGTGAAATGAATTACAAGAATATTTTCAAACATATCTACGACAAAGGGTACAGGGGCATCATGGGCATGGAGCACGGCAATGCCAAGCCGGGCAAGGGAGGCGAGTTGGCCTTGATCAAGGCCTATCGTGATGCTGATGCTTTCCTGTAAATCCATTGAACATTTGTTTTGGTGAGCTGTTTTAATGGTATGAGAAAGTTATGTCTGATTTTTTTGTTGATGCCTGCACAATGGGTTCTTGCCCAACATGCAGAAGATGTGATCAGTAAACTGAAGGCGAAGCTCGTTTCTGTTCAATCTTACGAAGCAAAGGGGCAACTCAAAACCGATGTAGCCTTTCTTAAAATTCCGATCTCATCTGTCAGGATCCAATACCAATTTCCAGACAAATTCAGTATCAAAAAGGATGGGGGCATATCTGTATTGCCGAAGGGAGGCATTCGGGTAAACATGAACTCCCTCATGACCGAAGCCCATACCGCTTTGGATGCAGGAAGGATCCAATGGAAGGGGATAGATTTAGCGGTATACAAGCTTCTCCCCCTTGCGGAGAACTCAGACATTGTTCTGACTACTCTCTATGTAGATGATAAACAGATGGTGATCCGAAAAGCCATCACCACCACCAAAGAAAATGGCACCTATGAAATGGAGATGGAGTACGGGAAGTACGCAAAATGGGGATTGCCCGACAAAGCAGTCATGATCTTCAATACCAAGGATTACAAATTGCCCAAGGGCATCACTTTTGAATACGATGCCGGTATTGCGCAGAAGCCAAAGGATCCAAAACAATTGAGCAAGAAGGGGAGAATCGAGATCGTCTATTCCTCTTACGATATCAACAAGCCTATCGGCAAATCATCTCTCTGATTGGGCAGGTATCGGTGAAGATTATTCTTCGATCTTCTCATCAACTGCATTGGCTACCACTTGTGCAGAAATCTTCCTGAGAGGATTTCTTCTCATTTCTGCAATACCGGATCGGGTGTTGTATATTTCTATGGCTGCAAAGATGGCTGCGCGGAAAGACGATTCATCCGCCAGGTTTTTACCGGCAATGTCAAATGCTGTTCCATGATCCGGGGAAGTCCGGATGCCAGCAATGCCGGCAGTGAAATTGGTGCCCTCTCCCAGCGCAAGTGATTTGAAGGGAATGAGTCCCTGGTCGTGGTACATGGCCAGCACTGCATCAAATTTTTCATGGTTACCACGGGCAAAAAAAGCATCTGCACTATAAGGGCCCATTACCACAGCATCATTCTTTTTTGACTCGGTAACGGCAGGTCTGATGATGTCTTTTTCTTCCCTTCCCACCAGGCCTTCATCGCCGGCATGTGGGTTGAGCCCAAGTACTGCAATGCGCGGTCTTGTCAAACCAAAATCTTTTTTCAGGCTGGACTTCAGCAAATTGATCTTTTTGATGATCTGCTCCTTGCTGATGTTTTTGGCAACCTCTCCAATGGCCACATGTTCTGTCAGCAGAGCCACCTTCATGTTTTCCGCTACCATCAGCATCAATACTTCATCCGCTTTGAAAGCATCTTTCAAATAGGGGGTATGTCCGGTGAAATTGAATTCACTGCTTTGCATGGTGAACTTGTTCAGGGGAGCTGTTACAAGCGCATCGATGGATTGCTCTTTCAACGCCTTTACCGCAGCCTGCAGGGATTTAACTCCGTATTGTCCTCCGGTCTCGTTCATTTGTCCGGGTTGAATATCCACGTCCTCTTCCCAAACTGTGAAGATGTTCAACTGTTTGGGATTGATTTTTGATAGGTCCTTTGAACTGTTGTAGTTGATATTGGCCTCCGGCATCAGTTTGCGGTAAAAATTCAGCACTTTGTTGTTTCCGAACACAACGGGCGTACAAAATTCGGTGATCCTGCTGTCGCTGAATGTTTTGATGATCAGCTCTATGCCGATCCCATTCAGGTCTCCGACAGAAATACCAATAACAGGTCTTTTTTGTGCACTCATTGTTTCCACTTGAATTGAAGGCCAAAGGTACGCCGAAAACGGGGATCTTTCCCGTAATTTTGACCGCAATGTATACCCTCAAAAAATCACTCGGACAACATTTCCTGAAGGATGCATCGGTTTGTTTGCAGATCATGGATGCGCTCAAAGCCTACAGTTTTCAGGATCTCCTGGAAGTAGGTCCGGGTGGGGGTGCGCTCACCCAATACCTGATCGAACTGCCCGGTATCCGTTTCAAAGCGGTGGAGATCGATGAAGAAAAGATTGAATTTCTCAAAAAGACATGGCCTGCGTTGAATGATAAGATCATCGAAGGCAGCATCCTGGATATCGATCTTCCCTTTGAAGGTCCCTTCACCATGATCGGTAACTTTCCTTACAACATTTCCTCTCAAATTGTTTTCAAAGTGATCGAGTGGAGAGAGCAGATACAATGCATGGTGGGCATGTTTCAAAAGGAAGTGGCAGAAAGAATCTGTGCCCGATCCGGCAGCAAGGATTATGGCATCCTCAGTGTGCTTAGCCAAGCCTATTTTACCACAGAATATTTGTTTGATGTGGATGAGCATTGTTTCAATCCACCTCCCAAAGTGAAAAGCGGTGTTATTCGTTTGCGCTTCCAAGGCAATCCCTATGGCATTGAGAACCATAAGAAATTTTTGATGCTGGTGAAGGCGGCATTCGGACAACGAAGGAAACAGCTTCGCAATCCCCTGAAACCCTATTTTCATCCTGCTGTATTGCAAGATCCGATCTTCACCAAGAGAGCAGAACAATTGTCAGTGGCCGATTTTGTTGACATCCTAAATCGCATGCGATGAATGGGAAGGTCTTGATTACGGCTTATGTTCATCCCAGTCTTGCTCCAGCGCTGAGAGCAATGCAATATGAAGTAGTGGTCAACGAAAAAATCAACCGCGATGAATTGCTGGCCACGATTGGTGATTATACTGGTATCATCATCACCACTCGATTGATTATTGACAAAGCTGTTTTTGATGAGGCAAAACAATTGAAATGGCTCGGCCGATTGGGCAGTGGGATGGAGATCGTTGATACTGCATGTGCAAGCCAAAAAAACATCCAATGTTTCAGCAGTCCCGAAGGCAACTGTGATGCAGTAGCTGAATGGTGTCTGGGCACCTTGATCAGCCTGAGGAGAAATATTTTGACAGCATCAGAAGAAGTGAAACAGGCAGCATGGATCAGGGAAGCCAATCGGGGAATGGAGCTGAGAGGAAAAAAAGTTGGCATCATTGGTTTTGGCAATACCGGCCAGGCATTTGCTGCTTTGTTGGCACCATTTGGCGCAACGGTACTGGCACATGATAAGTACAAGCAAGGTTTTGGATCCAATCATGTAGTGGAATCCACCGTAGATGCGATCCTTGCGCAGGCAGATGTAGTGAGCTTTCACCTTCCCCTCGGAAATGAAACCCAGCATTACGCCAATGATGTTTTTTTCAGCAAGCTTCAGCGCAAGCCTTATCTCCTTAACAGCAGCAGGGGCTCAGTTGTGGATACAGCAGCTTTGCAAAGAGCATTGGATGCTGGATGGATTGCCGGGGCGGGACTTGATGTCCTTGAAAATGAACAACTTGCAACTTATTCGGTACTTGAAAAGCAGCAGTTGCAAGACCTGACCCGAAGAGCCAATGTGATCATCACTCCCCATATTGCCGGCTACAGTCATGAAGCCCTGTTCAAGATGGCTGACATCATTGTACAAAAGCTGAAAGCAGCCGGATACTGATTTTCTAAAAAAACCTACCTTTGCCACACAGCAACGCTTCAGATCTTTCTGGGGCGTTGCTATTTTTTTCAAAACTGACCAAAGAAAAATAGACCTATGAGCGTAATGTATGTTACCAAGGAGACACTGGAACAGATGAAAGCAGAGCTTCATCACATGAAAACCGTAGAAAGGCCTGCCGCCTCCAAAGCCATTGCAGAAGCCAGGGAAAAAGGGGATCTCAAGGAAAATGCAGAATACGATGCAGCCAAAGAAGCACAGGGATTGTTGGAAGCCAAGATCAGTCGCATGGAGTCGGAGCTGGCAACTGCCAGGATCCTGGATGCTACCAACATCGATACCAGCAAGGTTTCCATCCTTACCAAAGTGACCATCACGAACAAGGCCACCAAAAAATCCATGACCTACCAGATCGTTTCTGAAAAAGAAGCAGATCTTAAATTGCAAAAGATATCCGTGACTTCTCCCATTGGCAAAGGTTTGTTGGGAAAAAAAGTGGGGGACGAAGCTGAAATTCAAGCACCCAACGGAAAGATTGTTTTCACCATCGACAACATCAGCATCTGATCATGGCCAGTATCTTCAGCAAGATCATCGCAGGTGAAATACCGTCCTATACAATCGCAGAGAATGAAATGTTCTATGCTTTTCTGGATGTTTTCCCATTGGTAGAAGGGCATACCTTGGTGGTTCCTAAAAAAGAGATGGATCGGTTTTTCGATCTTTCACAGGAAGAGCTTTCTGCCATCCTGGGTTTTGCGCAGCCCATTGCAAAGGCAATTGAAAAGGCATTTCCTTGCCAACGTTGTGGTCTTTCTGTTGTTGGCCTCGAAGTTCCCCATGCGCATCTGCACCTGGTCCCCATTCAATCTGCCGATGATCTCAATTTTACCAGACCCAAACTCAAGCCCACGATGGATGAGTTAAAGGCAGCACAATATAAAATCCTGCAACACCTTGTCTAATATGGCAGTTTCAAAAAGCGTAGAGAGAAATATGGTGGGTACCCTTATCGGGATCCTGTTTGCATTGGGGCTATTTGATATCCTTTATACCTTTGCGGGATTTCATGCGCAATACGGACTCTTGTATCCGGCAGCGCATGTATTGTTGAATGTATTGCTGTTTGTCTCCATTTCTTTTATCTGGTCTAAGGAGAAATGGGCTGTCTTTCTGTTCGCAGGAATCCTGGTTGGTCATTTTGCCTTGGATCTCTATGTAGGCGCCTTTCAATTGTGGAAGCTTTTGCTCCTGATCCCCTCGCTTCTTTTCTTTCGTTGGACCCACTCCTGATGCCAGGCAAGCGATTGCTTATTTGACCCTGTCGGGATGAGCTTTCATGAACGCTTCCCAGCTTCCTTTCTTTTTGGGGGCAGCGGATTTTTTGGAGATCCTTCCAATGGCAGCATTGGCTGTATGGCTGTTGAAGTGATGACAAATGGCCACCGCCAAGGCATCGGAGGCATCAAAGTACTTGGGAGTTTCTTCGATCTTGACCATGCTTTTCAACATTTTCCAAAGCTGATCCTTGCCTGCGGCACCATTTCCGGTGATGGATTGTTTGACCTTTCTGGGGGAGTATTCTGTTACGCCAATTTTATTGGACATGGCCACACCAATGGCAATTCCTTGTGCCCTGCCCAGCTTGAGCATGCTTTGTACATTCTTTCCGAAAAAAGGCGCCTCGATGGCAAGATGATCAGGTTTGAAATCATCGATCAAGGCCTGTATTACATCATGGATCACCCCCAATCTTTCAAACATGTCTTTCTTTCCATTGAGTTTGATCGCATTCATGTCCAACAGATTGATCTGATTGCCGGTCACCCGAATGATACCGTAGCCCATGATCACGGTTCCCGGATCAATGCCTAAAATAATTTTACTTTTCTGTGCCAACCGGGGTTATTTTTGAAGAAAGCGATAGGTCTGTACAAAAATATCAAAATATTCATCAACTATATCCTGGGACCTGCTTTCCTGATCTGGCTTTCATGGGATGTCTATCAACAGATTGCCGCTACAAAAGATATTTCATTGCAGTGGCAGACATTGACAGAAACCATATCCGGCAAGGGAGCATGGCCACTGCTTTTCATTCTGTTGCTGATGTTCTTTCAATGGTTCCTGGAAGCGATCAAATGGAAGATGCTGCTCAAGGATATTGTCAGCATCCATTGGATCAATGCCTTTCGATCCATCCTCAGCGGCATCACTGTTTCAGTGGTAACGCCCAACCGTTTGGGTGAATTTGCCGGCAGGATCATTCATTTGCCCAATGGAACAAGATTGGAGGGAACCGCCTTTACCTTCATTGGAAATTTGGCACAGCTTATCATCACCTGTCTGATCGGTAGTATCTCCTTGTACATTGGATACGATCAACTGAAAGGTCAACTCAATGCGGATGAATCCTTCTATTCCATCGATCTTCTCTTGTTATTGGCCCCGATCGCTACCTTGGTTTTATTGCTGGTATATTTTTCCAGCAGCTGGATCTTGCAAAAATTGGGGCACTGGAAATTGCTCAAGGCTTTTTCATCACATCTGCTGATGCTATCCCGCACACCTGCCTCAAGATTGACAGGGGTACTGATCTTGTCTTCTGTTCGGTATGCCATTTTCGTCTTTCAATACCTGATCGTTTTTCGCTTCACGGGAATGACCACTGAACTCCTGGTATTGGCTATCGGTGTTTCCGTTATGTTGCTCTGGCTATCCATCGTTCCCACTTTTTCTTTCATGGAAATGGGTGTTCGTTGGCAGTTTGCGTTGCTGCTATTTCCAGCGATCGGCTCCCCTCCATTGGCCATCCCCATAGCTGTTTTCATCATCTGGCTCGTGAACTTTATCATTCCGGCTTTCATGGGGGCCTTTGCATTCCTACATTTGCGGTCAGGTAAAAAATAACAAACTTTTTTTTAATAAAAGTTTAATCATCAGCAGGATGGATAAACAAAATCGGTTCTTCATTGGTTTTATCTTTGTGGTATGCGTTTGAACCGAATGACATTGACGGTATTTTTTTTCATGCTTCCTTTTGCAAGATTGGGGGCAGTGAATGATTTTTGCGGACTCAACAACGGTGCTTTCAGTGCCGGGGAAGTGATCACTTTCAAGATCTTCTACAATGTTATCGGGTTGTATGTGGATGCCGGGACAGCATCCTTTACTGTTGCCCAGGAAAAACTCAACAACAAACCGGTATATCATGTGACGGGGTTGGGTACATCCAATCCTTCATACGACTGGATCTTCAGGGTGCGCGACAGATACGAGACCTATATTGATACCGCCACACTCAAGCCCTATAAATTCATCAGGCATGTGGAAGAAGGTGGCTTCAGAAAAGACGAATGGGTCAATTTTGATCATGACAACAACAAAGCAACCAGCAACAAGGGCACCTATCCCATTTCAGATTGCATGCAGGACGTACTCAGCTCCATCTATTACGCACGCAATATTGATTTCTCAAAATACAAGATTGGAGAAAAGATACCTTTCAATATGTTTCTTGACAACGAAGTGCATAACATCTATATACGCTATTTGGGAAAAGAATTGATTAAAACCCGCTATGGAAAATTCACTGCCATTAAATTCAAGCCCATGCTCATCAAGGGAACGATCTTTGAAGGAGGTGAACTGATGACGGTATGGGTATCCGATGATGCCAACAGGGTACCCCTGCGCATAGAAAGTCCTATTACTGTTGGCAGTGTGAAAGTTGACATGATGGGATACCGCAACCTTCGCTATCCTTTTGGATCCCTGGTCAAGATGAAATAAATTCTTTTAGGCTGAACTTCTCTTTCAGCCTTATTCCTTTTTCTGTTCTCTCCACAGTTGCACATTCATTTTCTGCATCATGTCCAAAGAAAAGGACATACTCTTGGTCTACCGCTTCTTCGAGAAATGCTTTTTTTTCTTCCATGGATAACAAAGGAAACATATCGTAGCCTGCGATATAGGACAAAGGAATATGTGAAGCAGAAGGAATCAGGTCGGCCACAAAAACAATTTTCTTGTCTTGATAGCTGATGATCGGACACATCATGGCCTCGGTATGTCCATAACTGAAAAGAATCTCTATGTTATTGCTGAACTTTGTTCTCTCTCCTTTTTTCTCATCAATGAATTTGAGGCAACCCGCTTCCTGCAAGGGTAAAATGTTCTCTTTCAGGAAAGAAGCTTTCTCCCTGGGATTCGGTTCCGTGGCCCATTGCCAATGTGACCGATTGCTCCAGTAGGTTGCTTTTGGAAAGGTTGGAAGCAACTGTTCCCCTTCTTTTTTTACAGCAGCACCACAATGATCAAAATGAAGATGTGTCAGGATCACATCGGTGATATCTTCCGCATCCAGTCCATTTTTTTTCAATGAACCCAGCAGGGTTTCATTGCCACTGGGATAATAATAACTGAAGAATTTTTCAGACTGTTTGTTTCCCATTCCTGTGTCGATCAGGATCTTTCGATCTTCTTCCATTACCAGCATGCAACGCATCGACCAAGTGCATAGATTGTTTTCATCAGCAGGCACTTGCTTTTGCCAGATGACTTTCGGTACCACGCCAAACATGGCGCCACCGTCTAACTTGAAGAGACCGGTATCAATTGAATAGATTTCCATTTTTCTCACGGGTGACGGCTTTTTTGGTATAGAGCAACGCAAAAAAACTAAGGATGAAAAATCCCATCAGCATCAAGATAGAATTTCGCATACTGCCCGTTAATTCTTCATTGTAAGCAAATAAAAAAAGTCCAATAGTAAGGGCCAGTTTTTCTGTAACATCATAGAAACTGAAATAGGATGCAGTGTCTTCTGTTACGGGGATTAGCTTGGAATAGGTACTTCTGCTCATGGATTGAATGCCTCCCATGACAAGACCCACACAAGCGGCGAGAATATAGAATTCCGTTTGCGAATGGATATTGTATCCCCAAATGCAAATGCCCACCCAAATCACGATCGCGATGAGCATGGTTGGGAGATTACCGATGATCTTCGACAACCGACTCAATCCGATTGCTCCAAAGATGGCTACCAGTTGGATCAGGATGATGGTGAGGATGAGTTTGGGTTCGTCTTCCGGTTTTGGGAAGATCTCTTTCTTGCTGTAGCCTGCTGCCACCAGCATGACTGTCTGAACTCCTACGCTGAGCAGGAAGAAGGCACCCAGAAAGCGTTTCAGGGCGGGTATGGATTTGGCCTCCTTCCAGACAAGTTGCAGCTCGTGGAATCCATTTACCAATATATGTTTCTTGAGTTCCTTGTTGCTTTTGGTATTGGATGGCAGGGATGCAAAAGAGATCTGTGCAAAGCCGAGCCACCAGAGTCCTACCAGTAAAAATGAAATGCGGGGTCCAAGGGTCTTGTCACCATTGGCCAGTCCAAACCATTCCGGTTTGAGGATGATGACAAAACAAATCAACTGTAGCAATACACTGCCGATATAGCCCATGGCAAATCCTCTTGCACTCAATTTGTCGCGTTCTTCGGGCAATGCGATGTCGGGTAGGTAAGAGTTGTAAAATACCCAGCTGCTCCAAAATCCCAGTGCTGCCAGGGCGAAGAATAGAATGCCCCATTCGATGCGCTGCGGTGTGAAAAAGAACAGGGCCATGCAGGATATCGAACCGATATAGCAAAACGCTCTCATGAAGGCTTTCTTGTTCCCCCTGAAATCAGCAATGGAAGAGAGGATGGGAGATAAGATGGAGACCAACAGAAAAACAGCTGCCAATGCATAATTCTGCAAGGCAGTGTTGATGATTTTTATGCCAAAGAAATTGACATAGGAAAGCGGATTGCTTTCATCACCGGTGGTGATGGCCACATAATAGGCCGGAAAGATGGTGGAGGTGATGACAAGGTTATAGGTGCTGTTGGCCCAGTCGTACATCGCCCAGGCCTTTTGTATTTTTTTGCGATCCTTCATGGTTATAGCTTGTCCAACAAGATAAGCATAATCAGGACAGTCCCCAAGGCTATCCTGTACCATCCGAAGGCCTTGAATCCATTTTGCTGCAGAAAGCGAATGAAAAACCGAATGGCCAATAGGGCAACAACAAAGGCGACTGCACTGCCCAGCAAAAGGTATTGTATCCCTTCCGTATTCAATACTTCGGGTTGTTCCTGTACAATGTCCAGTAAACTTTTGGCGGTGGCAGCAAACATGGTGGGTACTGCCAGGAAGAAAGAAAACTCTGCTGCGAGCGACCGGGTAAGCTTTTGTTGCATACCACCCACGATGGTGGCTGCACTTCGGCTGAGTCCGGGTAATATCACTGCCAAAACCTGGTAGAGTCCGATGATGAACCCTTTTTTATAACTGATCTCTTCTTCTTCTTTTACGGACCCATTTTTGAACCAGCGGTCAACAAACAGCAAGAGTACTCCACCTCCCAGCAACACAAGGGAAATGAAGAGAGGATTCTCCAGCATATTGTCGATATGCTTTTTGAAGAGGGCGCCAAAGGCGAGTGCCGGAAGGATGGCCACCAGCAGCTTGGCATAAAAACTGAATTTTTTGAAGTCGATGAATTTTCTCCAGTACAATACTACAACGGAAAGGATGGCGCCAAACTGAATCACAACCTCAAACAATTTGGTAAAGGGATCTGACTCAATGTCCAAAAATGCAGAAGCAATGGCCATATGGCCTGTTGACGATACGGGGAGGAATTCAGTGATGCCTTCAATGATCGCCAGCACCACTGCTTTGAGGTTGTCCATGGATTACTTGCTTTTCTTCATGATCGCATACACTTCGATCAGCAATCCGGCCATGATCATGAGGGGGGCAAGCGTGATCCTTCTTGTGCTGTATACTGAGCTTTCATCAAATACATTGGGATCGGTGCTTTTTCCTCCTGCCATCAGAATGGCACCCAGTGCGATCACAATGATCCCAATCAGCATCCAGATCAGGTTGTCTTTTTCGAATATGTTGTTTTTTTTCATTTCCATATTTTCATGTTAATAAAGTTCATCCAACTTCATTTTCAGGTATTTGGTCACACTGCGGTGTGTACTGATGAAGGTAATGCTAATTCCAATAATGATCAGTCCCAGAAACAACAAAGCCAGCATACCATTGTCGCGCAAAGCCTCGATCTCCGGTAGCCACCAATTCTCTACTCCGTAGATGATGATCATAATTGCAACGATCGCCAGCAATGCACTGATAAAGCCATTGATGATTGCACGGCTGTCAAATGGTTTAGAGATGAACCAGCGGGTGGCGCCTACCATTTGCATGGTCTTGATCAGGAAACGGTTGGAGAACATTGCCAGTTTGATGGTATTGTCGATCAGGATGATAACGATCAAAGCAAGAATTCCAGCAAGCGACAACAAGAAGTACCCTACTTTCCTCACGATATTGTTCAGGTTGCTGACCACGGCATCAGGATATTTTACTTCGCTGATGATGAAGTTTTTGGTTATTTCCGCGGTGATGGTCTTGAGGCTGTCCTTGTTTACATATTCAGGTTCTAAAAAAAAGTCAATGCTCGCAGGAAGAGGATTATAGTCCAATACTTTGTCCCAATCCTCATTGCCATCTCCGATGAAATTTTTCCTTGCCATTTCTTTGGTGATGAAGGCAACATTGCGGGCATAGGGACGGGCTTCAATCTTCTGTTTGACGATATCGATCTCTTTTTGAGGGCTTCCATCTCTTACAAAAGCATGCACCTGAACACTGCCCTTGAAATAGGTTTCAAGCTTGCTGGCATTGATGACCAGCCAGCCCAGCATGCCCAAAATGAACAATACCAAGGCTACACCCAAGATAGCCATGAAATAGGAGGGTTTGCTTCGTCTCATGGATGCTTTGCTCTGTGCCGTCATATTTCCGCAGTTATTTGAAACTTTAAGGGATTGTAATGCCCTCAAAAATAGCAATTTTAAGGCGTTTCTGTATTTTTGCGCTTCCTCTATCCAACGTTAATTTTTTCACCTTACCATAAAGCGCAGGAAATGGAATACGCATTCAGGGATATTGAACAAAAATGGCAGCAATTGTGGAAGGATCGTCATTCCTACCGGGTATCGAATGTAACAGATAAACCCAAATATTATGTACTGGACATGTTCCCTTATCCCAGTGGTGCAGGATTGCATGTTGGTCATCCGCTCGGGTATATTGCAAGCGACGTGTTCAGTCGATACAAAAGACTAAAGGGGTACAATGTCCTGCATCCCATGGGCTATGATTCTTTTGGTTTGCCTGCAGAGCAGTATGCCATCGAACATGGTATTCCTCCAGCGGTCTCAACCGACCAGAACATTTCTACCTTTCGGGCACAGCTCGACAAGATCGGGTTTTGTTATGATTGGGAACGGGAAGTCAGAACCTCTGACAAATCCTATTACAAATGGACGCAATGGATCTTCCTGCAGTTGTTTGAGAGCTGGTATGACCGCAAAGCACAAAAGGCAAAGCGCATCAACGACCTGATCAATATTTTCCAGGCAGAAGGGAATAGGGATCATGTTTGTCCGGGAGACCGCCACCTGGTATTTTCAGCTTCCGACTGGAATGAATACGATGAAAAGCAAAAAGCAGAAATCCTGATGCATTATCGCCTTGCCTATTGTGGTGTTGGTGAAGTGAACTGGTGTGAGGCATTGGGTACTGTACTGGCCAATGATGAGGTGATCAATGGTGTCAGCGAAAGAGGCGGACATCCGGTGATCAGAAAAAAATTGAGACAATGGTACCTGCGCATCACGGAGTATGCAGAGCGCTTGCTGTCCGGACTCCAAACGGTGGACTTCAGCGATAGCATGAAGGATATGCAATCCAATTGGATAGGCAAGAGTTTTGGTGCAGAGATCGATTTTGACCTGATCACCGAAAGCGACTCCTTGAAAGAAAAAAAACTAAAAGTATATACCACCCGACCCGATACCATTTTTGGTATAGATTTCATGGTCATCGCACCGGAGCATGAATTGGTATCTTCCATCACCTCTGCTGCACAGTCCCCTGCCGTTGAGCAATACCTGGAATATGTGAACAGTCGCAGCGAACGCGAAAGAATGGCAGAAAAGAAGATCACCGGCGTCTTCAGCGGGGCCTATTGTCAGCATCCCTTTGAAGAGCGCAATATCCCTGTATGGATCAGTGAATATGTATTGGCTGGTTATGGAACAGGAGCCATCATGGCCGTTCCATGCGGTGACGAAAGGGATTTTAAATTTGCCCGTCATTTTGAAATACCCATCACCAATATCATTGGCGATCATTTTGATGGGACGGATGCCAATCCCACCAAAGATGCCACCTTGGAAAACAGTGGCTTTTTAAACGGACTGAAAATGGCAGATGCGATCGGTGTGGCGATTGACAAGCTCGAAGCAATGGGTATTGGCAAGCGCCATACCAACTATAAAATGCGGGATGCCGCCTTCAGTCGCCAACGCTATTGGGGCGAGCCTTTTCCAATTGTCTGGAAGGACGATGTGGCAATCCCGCTTCCGGAATCTGCACTTCCCTTGGAACTTCCTCCTTTGGGTGATTTGAAGCCTGGTCCTGATGCGCAGGGACCATTGGCCAATCTCCCGGAATGGGTATCTTTTGAAGGGGGCAATAGGGAAGTGAATACCATGCCCGGCTATGCAGGCAGCAGCTGGTATTTCCTTCGGTATATGGACCCACATAATGAAAATGAATTTTGCAGCAGGCAAGCAAGTGATTACTGGGGACAAGTGGATCTCTATGTAGGTGGCACAGAACATGCGGTTGGACATCTGTTGTACAGCAGGATGTGGACCAAGGCCTTGTTCGATCTGGGGTATATTTCCTTTGATGAACCCTTCAAGCGTTTGCTGAACCAGGGAAAGATCGGGGGTGATTCCCGGTTGGTCTTCAGGATCAAGGGAACCAAACAATTTGTTTCTGCCGGGTTGAAAGACCAGCATGAAACAGATGAGCTCCATGTGGATGTGAGCATGGTGGATGGTTTTGAATTGAACATGGATGCCTTCCGTCGGTGGAAGCCCGATTATGCAGCGGCAAGCTTCATCACAGAAGACGGCGTATACAAATGCGGCAGTCGGTTGGAGAAAATGAGCAAACGGTATTTCAATGTGGTCAATCCCGATGATATTGTAAGCAAATATGGTGCAGACACTTTCAGGATGTATGAAATGTTCCTGGGTCCTATTGAGCAGGACAAACCCTGGGACACCAAAGGGATTGAAGGGGTTCACCGCTTCATCAGAAAATTCTGGCGTTTGTTCTTTGATGCCGAGAAGGGCCCCTTGTTCCAAGATGTTCCGGCCAATGATGCTGCATGGAAGGCTTTTTATCGCATGACCAAAAAAATCGAAGAGGACACAGAGAAATTCTCTTTCAATACCGCAGTGAGCAGCTTCATGATCGGTATCAATGAATTGACGGACCTGAAGTGTCACTCAAAAGATCTCTTGTCCAAATTGCTGATCGTCATCGCACCCTATGCACCGCATCTGGCAGAAGAACTATGGACTGCCATCGGAGAAGAGGGTTCTGTCCTGGATGCAGCCTATCCTGCCATAGAAGAAAAATACCTGGTAGAAACCACCAAGGAATACCCGGTTGCAGTCAATGGAAAGACCAGAACAACTTTGAACATTGATCTCAATGCAACACAGGCAGATGTGGAAGCCATTGTATTGGCAGATCCTATGGTGATCAAATGGCTGGAGGGAAAGTCGCCGAAAAAAATCATTTTCGTCAAGGGCAAAATGATCAACGTGGTCATCTAGTTGATTTGCCTTAAATTTAGATATGAAGAATCCAAACCTGGACCCTTCGCAAAAACAACATTCAGCAGCAGAGTCTGAATTTGAAAATACCATTCGACCGGGCAGCCTGGAAGACTTTTCTGGACAACCGGCCATCATTGAAAACCTCAGGGTATTCATCAAGGCTGCCAAAATGCGTTCAGAAGCATTGGACCATGTACTTTTTCACGGCCCTCCTGGTCTTGGAAAAACCACCCTTTCCAGAATTGTTGCCCATGAAATGGGCGCCAACATTAGGGAGACATCGGGTCCTGTCATTGAGAAGCCGGCAGATCTCGCCGGATTACTTACCAGTCTGGAACCCAATGATGTGTTGTTCATTGACGAGATACACCGTTTGAGCACAGTGGTGGAGGAATACCTTTATTCCGCGATGGAGGACTACAAGATCGATATCATGATCGATAGCGGCCCCAGTGCCAAAACCATACAGATCAACCTGAACCCCTTTACCCTGATCGGCGCCACCACCAGAAGTGGATTGTTAACGGCCCCCTTGCTTTCAAGATTTGCCATCAAATCGCGCTTGGAATATTACCCCAATGAAGTATTGGAAAGAATAGTGGTGCGTTCCGCCTCTATTCTCAATACACGCATCACATCAGATGCAGCAAAAGAAATTGCTCGAAGAAGCAGGGCTACGCCGAGGATTGCAAACGGATTGTTGAAAAGGGTACGCGACTTTGCCCAGGTCCTGGGAGATGGTGTGATCTCCATCGATATCACCAAGCATGCACTCAAGGCCCTTCAAGTGGATGAACATGGCTTGGATGAAATGGACAACCGAATTTTGTCTACTATCATTGATAAATTCAAGGGCGGTCCTGTTGGACTGGGTACCATTGCCACTGCCGTAGGGGAAGAGGCAGGAACCATTGAAGATGTCTATGAACCTTTTCTGATCCAAGAGGGGTTTTTACAACGCACCATGAGGGGAAGAGAAGTTACACAAAGGGCCTATGAGCATTTGGGACGAAAATGGAACAAGGCCAATGACAATTTACTTTTTTGATCATACCAAAGCATTGAAAGCCACACGATTCATATGTATTGTGTTTTTTCTATTGCTGTTTCAGGAAAACAATGCGCAGTATTTTAATTTCAATTTCCAAAATTATAATTCAAACAACGGTCTACCGGGTAATGAAGTTGAATCTCTGTATCAGGACAGCAGAGGCTATATATGGATAGGCACCCGTTTTGGGTTGAGCATGTTTGATGGAGCACATTTTAGAAATTTTCTTCATGACCCCAACGACAATGCCAGCATAGGTGGGTCAAGGGTATTCAGTATCCAGGAAGACAAAAAAGGCAGCCTTTGGGTAGCCACCGAAAATTTCGGTATTTCAAAAATTGATTTGAAGACTTACAAAGTCCGTAACTACCCAATATCAGCGGCTCAGCAGCTGGAAGATCGCTATATCAATACCCTGTTTATTGATGAAAAGGGCTTGATCTGGATTGGATCGCAAACAGGTGTCAGTTATTTTGATCCTGTTAGCGGTCGGTATGTAAAAACGCCTATCCAGGCACCCAAGGTTAATCTGGAAATTATAGCATTTGTTAAAGATGACAATCAAGTGTTATGGGCATTTGGATATACGGGTCATATTTTTTACAAAAGGCCGAATGAAAATATTTTCAAATACCTGGATCAGCCATTGGACGTTGCTTATGTGAGCAAAGTGATAAAAAGGGCGCAAGGTGATTTGTTGATTTCTACTTCCGAGGGTATTTTTAACCTCCTTTCCAGTGCTGATCCTGCCCAATCAGTATTGAAGCGATTCTCTTCCGTAAATATTGTTGATCCCATTTCTGATCTTGCGATCGATAGAAACGGAATTTTGTGGATTGCCAATAAAGTCAAAGGGGTACAATTGTATTATGAAGGTTCTGCAAAATTGCAAAATCTTAATGTATCATGGCTCTCGCCACTTGAGCCTGGCATCGCAGATTGGAAGGATTTAATGGTTGACAGACAGGGTGGGGTTTGGTTGGGAGGAGATTTTGGATTGTATCACTATAACAGTGACTACAATCAATTCAATGTATACAAGGCCATTTCAAAATTTGTTGACCAGTTTTCATTTGGTAAATATGTTGGTGTTTCCAGTCATCAAAATGATATCATCACTGTTTCGAGCAAGGGTATTTCCATCTTTGACAGGAAGGAACAAGATTTCAAATCACTGAAATTTGAAAAAGGACTGGAAAATAAGTCTATTCTTCATTATGCCATTGTTCAGGTTGACGCGATGACATGGTGGATCCCCACCTCTCGTGGCATATTGGAATTGCAAAACCAGGGCAATGTTTACCTGCTAAGAAGGCCATCAGTATTCAAGTATCATCCGGTTCTTGGCAAGAAACCGGTTTACGGTATTTCAGTCACTCCTGAAGGAAAAATATGGTTTGCAACACCTGAAAATGGATTATTGCTATTTGACAAGAAAACAAACGAGACCAAAGGTTATCTGCAATTAGGAACGGGTGACTACAAGCGAACCATCAATCATCTGGATTTTGTAACATCTTCTGCAGAGGGGGATGTCGCGGTTGGCCATCACCGTGGATTTGCCATTAAACTCTATGATCAAAAAGAATTTCAGCATATTGACCAAATGATTGGGCCATCATACGATTTCTCCAAACTCAGTGTGTATGACATGGAGTATAAAGGAGGGTATCTCTGGGTTGCATCTGAAAGTGATGGATTGCTGAGATTTGATTTTAAACGAAAGCAAATGAAGGTGTATACCATGGGTGATGGACTGGTTTCCAATTCCATCACTTCGATTCATGGTATCGGGAATGAGAAGATGGTAATTGGAACCAACAAGGGAATGTCTATCATGCATATTCCTACAGAAACATTTACAACTTTCTTGAAGAAAGATGGACTACCCGCAGAAGAATTTGAGATTGCCGTGAATCATGCTATTGACGACAGGGAAATTTTTATGGCAACCACGAAGGGGGTTGTTTCCTTTTTTGAGAATCAGCTAAAGCAAAGCTTGATCAGGCCCAAGCTCCAGCTCTATTCAATTGTCAGAAATGGCAATTATCTAAGTGATTCTATTGTTGATGTACTCCGAAAGAATCCCAAATTCAAATTGAAATACAATGAGAGTCTCAATTTCCAGTTTTCAACCTTGAACTACTCAAACGACAATGATTTCAATCTGAGATTCAAAATGAATGATGAGGCAGATTGGCAAACCAGTCCCTCATTCGAGAGTCTTTCGCTATTTAACCTGGAACCTGGTGTATACAAAATAGTGGTTCAATTGATTGGGAAAAGAAGCGGCATCATGTCAAACCAGGTTAGCATGGAACTGGAGGTAATGCCTAATTTTTTCAAAACACGCTTGTTCCGAATTATTCTTTTGCTTTTAATTTTATTGGTTCTGTACTTTCCTGTGAGCAACTTTTTCAAAAAGCGATTGGCGGTTCAAAAAATGGAATTGGAGAAAAAACAATTGCTGGAACAGGAACGCGTGAGAATTGCCATGGATCTTCATGATGATATTGGGGGCACTCTGTCTGCGCTGGCCCTCATGACCAATATTCTTAAAGAAAAGACAGGCAATACGGCTGATCGGAAGCTGATTGATAAAATAGGAGAGGCGTCAGAAAAGATGGTTCAGGACATGAACGAGATCGTTTGGGCTTTGAATATAAACAATGATAGCCTTGTGAGCTTGCTATCCTATATCCGGCAATATCTATCTACCCGGTTAGCAGCTGCTGGTATTTTGCTTGAAATCAGCGAGCCGATTGCCTATCCTGATATGTTTGTAAGTGGGCGCGTCCGCAGAAATGTATTCATGATCGTAAAAGAGATTATCAACAATGCAATCAAATACGCTGGAACTAAAAAAATTGACATAAAAGTGGTTCTGGATCAGCATTTAAAAATTACCATCTCCGACAATGGCAAAGGTATGTCTGAGGAATTGACCAATCAGACAATCAAAGGTGGTGGAAACGGCATCAACAATGTCAAAAAGCGGGCTTCCATGATGAATGCCATCGTTACTTTTAAAAATGAAAAGGGGCTAACCGTTTTGCTCGATTTGCCCCTTGATCAATTTTTAAAGTAATTTTTATTTGACGATCAGCCTAAATCCATTTCCATGGATATTGACGATCTCAACATTAGGATCTTCCTTGAGGTATTTTCTCAATTTCGCGATGTATACATCCATGCTTCTGCCGTTAAAATAATTGTCATTTCCCCAAATTTTCTTCAATGCCAGCTCTCTTTGCAGCAAATCGTTTTTGTACTCACTGAGCATTTTCAATAACTCGTTTTCTTTGGGAGACAATGTGATTTTGTTGCCATCGATTGAAAGCTCTCTCAACTTTGGAATAAAATGGTATCGTCCAAGGTCAAACTCAATGTTCTCTTGTTCCCTGTTCTGCTCCTCATTTCTTTTCAGTATGGCCTTTATTTTGAACAGCAACAATTCTGAGTCAAAGGGTTTGGTGATATAGTCATCTGCTCCAAGCTTGTATCCCTTGATCTGGTCTTCCTTCATGGATTTGGCAGAAAGAAAAAACAAGGGGATATCCGGGTTGGTGTCACGGATTTCTTCTGCCAAGGCAAATCCATCCATCTTGGGCATCATAACATCCAGGAGACAGATGTCAAATTTTTCTCTTTGAAATGCGGCAAGCCCCAGTCTGCCATCCCTTTCCAGGGTTACATCAAACTCATTCAATTCCAAAAAATTTTTCAGGACAATTCCCAGGTTGGGATCGTCTTCACAGAGGAGAATTCTGGGTTTACTGGTAGATGACATAAGAAAGGTTTAGACAAATAAAATTATTAAAAGGGATAAATCCGTTCCAATCTGAATAAAATTTTGTTAAACAGGTCTGTTTTTTGAAATTTGCTGCAGTTTCATATAACTCGCATGCACCTCACATCAGACAATACATTTAAAAAGCTCATTGTAATTGGAGACAGGGTATTGATCCGTCCCGCTAAGCCCAACGAAAAAACAGAAAGCGGACTTTATCTTCCTCCAGGAGTACAGGAAAAGGAAAAAGTACAACAGGGGGTTATCATCAAAACCGGCCCCGGATTTGTTATACCCATGCCGGTAGAAGATGAAGCCTGGAAATCCGATGAGGAAAAAGTAAAATATGTTCCCCTGCAGGCCAAAGAAGGTGACCTGGCGATCTTTCTATTGAGTGGTGCCACTGAAGTGCTCTATGAAGGGATGAAATATTATATCGTTCCCCAAAGCGCCATATTGATGCTGGAAAGGGAAGAGGAAATTTGACTTCACACAGGTTGCCCTGAATTATTTGCTGGAAAAACAATTGTAGATTATTGAATCTTATCTTTTAATAGTATTTCTACAAACAGCTGGTTTAATCTATTGACGGTTTTTCAAATCATCTACCTTTACCTTGGTTTTTCATAGGATATTGGATTTAAACGGGCTGGATTTCAATCCTGGCCCTTTTTTATTTTATAACCAGCCTGTTGTCATGATCCAAGGTCAATTTGTTTTCAGATAGTAGCAATTGAATTGCCTGTTGCAATGCATGCTCCGTTAATTGCAAGCTTTTGGTTAATTCCTGGAAGGATCTGGGTTCTTGCTGTAACATAGACAATATCCTTTCGGGGATTCCTTCTTTGATTTCTTTGTCTTTTCTTTCGGAGCAAACATCGCATATCCCACAATCGCTGATCTCCTCGTCACCAAAATACTGGCCAATCATCGCCGAACGGCAAGTTTTCTGAGTTGCGTATTCGATCATTTTTTCGATTCTTGCCGCATAGTTGGCTTTTCTCATGCCATAAGCAACATGATCAATTTCCAATTCATCCGCCTTGATCCTGTCCTGCATATAACATACCTGAGGAGTTTCCTTCCTTGGCTCATAAGCAATCAACCCCATCTTTTTTAATTGCATGAGTTTTCGATTGATTTCCTCCAGGCTCATCTTGTTTTTCCAGGCCAATTGTTTTTCATTGATTCGGATGGGAAAGTCCAATATGCCCGCATAGCTGCGCAGCAAGGATTTGATCAAAGGCTCCAGCAAAGGATAAAGTTGTTCTGCCTCTTCTAATGCATACCTGCTGCAGGTGAACTGAACAGTGGAGGGCATGAAAAGCCTGTCAATGTATTGTATGACCTTTTCCTGTTTGAGTGTTTGCAGACTATTGACGACATCCATCAAGGGCAACCGGAAGCTGGCGGTGAATTCCTCCAGGTCCAGGTCATAGCAGGTTCCAGCACCGGTACCAGTAGGAACTTGATGGTGATTGGCGAGTGCATGATAAACTTTTCTGATGGTTGTCAGCGAAGGAAATTTTTGATGCGGCAATGTTCTGAGGGTTTCCAATTCTTCTTTTCGATACAGCAAGATGGCATGAGCCCTTAGTCCATCTCTGCCCGCCCTTCCTGCTTCCTGGTAATAATTTTCGAGACAATCTGGAACATCTGCATGGATGACCAACCGAACATCCGGTTTGTCAATTCCCATTCCAAAAGCGTTGGTGCAAACCATGATCCTTTTCGAGTTGTGCAACCAAGCAGCTTGTTTTTCTTTTCTTGTATCCTGATCCAAACCTGCATGATAGAAATCGCTGCTGATGCCATGCTGCTGGAGTAAATCACTGATTTCTTGCGTTCTCCTGCGTGTTTTGCAATAAATGATCCCGCTGCCCTCAAGTTGCTCCAATAGCCCGAGCATGCCATTGATTTTTTCTTCACAGAAGGTCGACTGATAGACCAGGTTTGCTCTGCTAAAGGAATTCATGAAGACTTGTGGAGCTTTCATTTGCAGTCGCGCAAGGATATCCTCTTTTACTTTTCCAGTGGCGGATGCTGTCAGGGCTATAAGGGGAACTCCTTTCAAGGGTTCCCTGATTGCTGCTATTTGGAGATAGGAGGGTCGAAAATCATAGCCCCATTGGGAAATACAATGCGATTCATCAACGGCGATCAGGTTGATGGGGAGATCAGCGAGATGCTCCAGAAAGGATCTTGTTTCAAGGCGCTCAGGTGAAACATAAAGAAATTTGAGATTCCCATTTTCACAATGCTCCAATACCTCTTCTGTTTCCCGCAGGGTCATCCCCGATAGGATTGCCTTGGCGGGTATTCCCATGGCTTGCAGGCGTTGCACCTGATCTTCCATCAATGCGATCAGCGGAGAGATCACCAGACAGCAACCTTCCTTCACCATCGCTGGAACCTGAAAACAAATTGATTTTCCACCTCCGGTGGGAAGTATGGCCAAGGTATCCCTGCCATCCAATATGCTTTCAATGATCTCCTTTTGGGAGGCACGGAACGCTTCATGTCCCCAATAGGTATTCAGCACCTGTTCCGGCGTTTCAAAAATTGACATGGCCTAGACTACTTTTTTGATAAAAAGCCTGACGGAATTGATGGCCAGTACCACATCACTGAGCCCCATCACCAATGCACCCACTGTCGGAATCAAAAATCCAAACGCTGCTACAGGAATGGCGATGATGTTGTAGAAAAATGCCCAGAATAAGTTTTGCTTGATGGTCAGATAGGTATGCTTTCCCAATCCCAATGCGGTAGGAAGTTTTTTCAAACCGGAGTTCATGAGCACAACCTGTGCGCTTTGTATGGCCAGTTGTGAAGCCTCGCTCAGGGAAATACCAATGGTGGCTTTGGCAAGGGCCGGTGCATCGTTGATGCCGTCTCCCACCATTGCAGCTGGCATGGCTGCGTTAAGGGATGCAATAACTTCCAGTTTTTCTTCCGGCTTTTGTTCTGCAATTACCTGATCGATTCCCAGATAAGCAGCTACGCGATCGCATTTGGATTTTCTGTCGCCACTCAACAATACTGTTTTCAAACCCAGTTTTTTCAAATATCCAATGATCTCTTTTGCTTCGGTCCTGATTTCATCTTCCACATCAATCCATCCGATGAGGCTGCCATTTTTTAGCAGGTAAACATTGTGTTCTGCATCGGTCGTAAGTTCTTTGGCAATGCGGTAGGATCCTGCCCAGTACTCATTGCCAAGTCCGTCGATGCCTTTCATCCCGGTACCTTTGACCTCTTCAATGCTTTTCCACTTGATCTCCTCCTTTGTTTTGAAAGCCGATGCCACACATTGCGCTATGGGATGATTGGAATATTTCTCAAGTGAAAAAACGATGCGTTGCCATTCGGCTTCTTCCATGCTAACCACTTGGTGCTGCGATAACTTGAAGGATCCGGTGGTCAAGGTTCCGGTCTTGTCAAATACGATTTGTTTGATATTCCGGAAATTTTCAAGACTGGTTGCGTTGCGAAACAAGATGCCATTTCTTGCTGCCCTTCCCATGCCAACAGCGATGGCAGCAGGTGTGGCAAGTCCCATTGCACAAGGACAGGCAATGACCATGACGGCAATGCTTCGCATGAGTGCGTCCTTGAACGCTCCCAGATAAATATAATTGCCAACAAATGTTACAAGGGCGATACCGATCACCAAGGGTACGAATATGGCACTGATCTTGTCTGCGAGTTGTTGTACGGGCGGTTTCTCCCCCTGTGCCTGTTTGACCAGGTTGAGGATACCGGAAAGCACCGTTTCATTGCCAGTGGCGGTGACCTGTGCTTTGATGTTGCCGGATTCCAGAACACTTCCTCCAATGATCTTGTCTTTCGCTACTTTGTGCACAGGGATGCTTTCACCTGTCAACAGGGATTCGTTCACGTGTGCTTCCCCCCATAGGATCTTGGCATCGATGGGCACTTGTTCACCACTTCTGATCAGAATGAGATCACCCACTTTTAGCTGTGTGTTTTCTATTGAAAAGATCACCTCCTGGTGGTTCTCGTCAAAAGCGATCATGTTGGCCATGACCTTCTGCGATTTCATCAGGGCCTTTAGGGCACGCTGGGTGGATTGCATGGAAGATTCCTCGAGGTAATTGCCAAAGAAAACCAGCGTGATGATGGTTGCTGCTGTTTCATAGAACAGGTAATCCATGCCTTGTCCCATCAAGGTTCCACTAAGGCTGTATCCAAAGGCAGCGGTGGCCCCCAAAGCCACCAATACATTCATGTTGGGCATTTTGTTGCGCAGGCTTCTGATGGCACTTCTTCCGAAAAACGACATACCCACCACGTATACCGGAGTAGCCAATAGCAATTGTACCCAGGGATTCATGAGCCAATGGATCTGTATCCAGCGCTCAAACATGTGCAACATCAAGACCAGGGTAAAAGGAAGACAGAAAAGCAGTTTTCCGTTTTGTGTGGAAAGAAAATTATTTCTTTTGGATTGTTTTACCGCTTCACCTTTGTTTACCTGATAGCCAAGTCCCTCTATGCCCTTGACAATTTCTTTGGTGTCAGTACCCTCTACCATTTCAAAGGAAACATCCCCATCAATAGGATTCACCCGGATGTTCTGCATGCCTTGTTTGTCAAGGTATTTGTTCACCGACAGTGCGCAGTTGGCACAGGTCATCCCTTCCACTTTCCATTGTATGGTTTCCATACTACGAATTTATGGATTAAATTATCTTCGCGTAATATGATGCTACTGGATCAGGATTATGGAATGGATGAACTCCCTTTGGTGGCAAATAAATTGGCAGAATTTGTCAGTTCGTATCATTTGTTCACTTTTGAAGGAGATCTGGGTGCGGGTAAAACAACGCTGGTGAAAGCGATTTGTGACACCCTGGGTGTATGGGACAAGGTCGCAAGTCCCACTTACTCATTGATCAACCAGTACCAGGCTTCAAAAGAAAACAGAACATTCCCTGTTTTTCACATCGATCTGTACCGCTTGGATTCAGCAGAAGAAGCCTATCATGCCGGTGTCGAAGAGATCATTCAGTCCAATGATCTTTGTTTGGTAGAGTGGCCGCAACGATTGCCTGATTTGCTGGACGGCAGAAGGATAGAGGTCAGGCTAGGGGTGTCAGCATCCGGAGGAAGAAGGATCCAGGTGTACTCACACGAAAATTGATTAACTTGTATCCACATCCTTGAAGCATGCCCATCAAGCCTTATGTAAGTACCGGAATCAGTTATGAGCCGCTGGAAGAGACGCTAGATGTCAAACCTTCTTCGGCTTCACTTTCCATTGCCATTCCCAAGGAAACCGCTTTCCAGGAAAACAGAATTGCACTCACACCCGATGCTGTTGGCGTCTTGGTTACCAACGGACATTCAGTTGCCGTTGAGCACAAGGCAGGAGAAGGGGCTCATTTTTCCGATAAGGATTATGCGGAGGCGGGTGCAGTCATCATGCATGATAAAAAGGAAATTTTCAGGGCAGACCTGATTGTTAAATCTGCACCTGTTTCAGATGAGGAATTGCCATTGTTGTCAGTAGGGCAAACCATCATTTCTCCCATACACCTGCCGGTCATGAAAACCCATATCCTGGAAAGGATGATGGACCGAAAAATCACGGCCCTCTCTTTTGAAAACCTGAAGGATGAATCCGGACACAACCCGATTGTTCGAAGCATGAGTGAGATCGCAGGTTCGGCCGTCATGCTCATTGCGGGTCAATACCTCAGCAGTGCCAACAATGGCAAAGGGGTTTTGTTGGGAGGGATTGCTGGCATTCCACCCACCAAGGTGATCATCATTGGAGCAGGTATAGTTGGTGAATATGCCGCCAGGACAGCCCTCGCCATGGGAGCCAGTGTGAAAGTATTCGACAACAATATCTACAAACTGAAAAGACTGCAGAACAATATAGGCGTGCGACTCTGGACATCGGTATTGGAACCCAAGATTCTGGCCAAACAATTGAAAACCTGTGATGTTGCAGTGGGAGCACTTACTTCCCATGGTGGCCGAACCCCCATCGTTGTTACAGAGGAAATGGTATCCATTATGCGCCCAGGCAGTGTAATTGTGGATGTTAGCATAGACAGAGGTGGATGTTTTGAAACTTCCGAAGTAACCTCTCATGAGAAACCGGTAGTTGAGAAATATGGTGTCATTCACTATGGTGTGCCCAATATCCCATCTGGCTTTGGTCGAACTGCCTCACAAGCGATCAGCAATGTATTGATGCCCCTGCTGCTGACCATCGGCGATGAAGGCGGATTGGAAAAGCTGGTATGGCACCAACTCAATATCCGCAATGGGATTTATCTATTCAAGGGATCGCTCACCAATTTCCACCTTAGCCAGCGGTTCAATCTTAAATACACAGACCTTAACCTGCTGATCGCCAGTCAGCGTTAACCATAAAACTGTTGCATGAAAGCGATCATACCCGTTGCAGGTGCAGGTACCAAACTCAGGCCCCATACGTATACGCAGCCCAAAGCACTGATCCCTTTGGCAGGTAAGACAGTCCTGGGCATCATTCTGGATCAATTGTCAGCTGCAGGTATTCAGGAATTCATTTTAGTGGTAGGATACCTTGGCGATAAAATTGCAGACTATGCAAGGGAATATCATCCTGATTTGAACATTGCCATCGTGCAACAACAGGAAAGAAGGGGATTGGGGCATGCTGTTTTTCTCTGCAAGGAATATGTTGCCGATGATGAGGTAGTGATCGTTTTGGGTGATACCATTTGTGAGTACAATGTGCATGAGTTGCTGAACCACGAGGGTTCAGTTTTGTGCGTCAAGAAGGTCGATGATCCCAGGGATTTTGGAGTTGCAGAAACAGATGAGGAGGGCAAGGTCAACCGACTGATCGAGAAACCACAGATCCCCAAAACCAATAATGCATTGGTAGGCATTTACAAGATCAAGGAAACCCAATTGCTGTTTGAATGTCTGGAGGCAGGTATCACTGAGTTGGTTTTCTCAGGAGAGGAATTGGGACTCACCCCAGCATTGGACTGCATGGTGGCAAAGGGAGCATCCTTTACCACCCAAAAAGTATCCAATTGGTTTGATTGCGGTAAAAAAGAAACCCTGCTGGAAAGCAATGCCACTTTGCTCAAGAAATGGGGAGGACAGGCAATGGATCAAGAAGGGTTTGAAAATACCATCATCATACCCCCTGTTAGCATTGCTCCTGGTTGTGAAATCAAAAATGCTATCATTGGTCCCAATGTATCCATTGGAGAAAAGACCATCATTCAATATTCCATCGTGAGGGACTCCATCATCGGAGCCTTCTCGAAATTATATGACGTGGTATTGAACGATTCTTTGATTGGTTCCGACACAGAGATCAAAGGGGAGACCAGAACACTCAATATTGGAGACAATACCGAGATTGATCTCGGTTGATCATCCATTCAATTTTCCCACCATGTCACCGGGGATGACCCATGCGTCAAACTCTTCAGGGGTAAGGTATCCCAGCTTTACAGCCATTTCCTTTAATGTTGTGCCCTCCTTGTGTGCTTTTTGCGCGATCTCTGCCGCTTTGTAATATCCAATCTTGGTATTGAGTGCAGTTACCAGCATCAAAGAATTGTTCAAGTGTTTGTCGATGTTGTCATACAAGGGTTCGATGCCAACAGCACACTTGTTGTTGAAGCTGACAGATCCTTCACCGATCAGGCGTGCACTGTGCAGGAAATTATAGATCATCATTGGTTTGAAAACATTCAACTCAAAGTGTCCTGTTGCACCACCAATGTTGATGGCAACATCGTTGCCCAAAACTTGTGCAGCGATCATGGTCAGTGCCTCACACTGGGTGGGGTTTACTTTACCGGGCATGATGGAAGATCCTGGTTCGTTATCAGGAATGAAGATCTCGCCAATGCCACTTCTTGGTCCGGAGGAGAGCATGCGGATGTCATTGGCAATTTTCATCAGGCTTACGGCAACTGTTTTCAACGCACCATGTGCCTCAACAATGGCATCATGTGCAGCCAATGCTTCGAATTTATTTTCCGCCGTGATGAAAGGCAACCCCGTGAGGGTGGCAATATGTTTGGCGACATTCTCGGCATAGTTTTCAGGCGTATTAATTCCTGTGCCCACAGCAGTTCCACCCAATGCCAGCTCTGCCAAATGGGGCAGGGTGTTTTTGATGGCTTTCAGTCCATGGTCCAGTTGTGAAACATAACCGCTGAATTCTTGTCCCACCGTTAAGGGAGTTGCATCCATAAAATGGGTTCTTCCAATTTTTACAACATGCATAAAGGCCTGGCTTTTGGCTTTCAGGGTATCCCTCAGCAATTCGATGCCAGGTATGGTTACTTCCACCAACATCTTGTAGGCGGCAATATGCATCGCAGTTGGAAAAGTATCGTTGGAAGACTGGGATTTGTTTACATCATCATTGGGGTGCAGGAATTTTTCTTTGTCGCCCAACAATCCACCTTTGATCACATGTCCCCTGTATGCCACCACTTCATTGACATTCATGTTGCTTTGTGTACCGCTACCCGTTTGCCAAACCACCAATGGAAAGTATTCATCCAGCTTGCCTTCCAGGATCTCATCGCAAACTTGTCCGATCAACGCAGCTTTTTCTTCAGAAAGCACACCAGCATCCTTGTTGGTCAAGGCGGCAGCTTTTTTTAGATAAGCAAATGCCCTGATGATCTCTTTTGGCATCTTGTTGGTATCCTGTGCAATCCTGAAATTGTCGATGCTGCGCTGTGTCTGTGCTCCAAAATAGGCGGTAGAAGGAACTTTCACTTCGCCCATTGTGTCTTTTTCGATCCTGTATTCCATGAGTTGATTTTGTGGAGGCAAATTTATTCAAAAGTTGCGATGGGTACGAACCCATTCTCTGATATAATCGGCTATTTCAGTTGAGGGTGTACCAGGAGGAAAAAGTTTGCCAACTCCCATTGCTGCCAGTGTTTCTCTTTCTTTTTCTGGGATGATACCTCCCCCGGTCAGCAAAACATCCTTCAGGTCCTTCTCTTTCATCAGGTTGATGATCCTTGGAAATACTGTCATATGAGCACCCGAAAGGATGCTGATGCCAATTGCATCCACATCTTCCTGCAGGGCTGTGTTGACGACCATTTCAGGAGTCTGGCGCAATCCTGTATAGATCACTTCCATGCCGGCATCGCGCATGGCAGTGGCGATAACTTTGGCTCCCCGGTCATGACCGTCCAGTCCCACTTTCGCAATGAGAATCCTGAGGGGTCTTTGAGAGGATGCTTCCATTTATGATGGTTGTTTTAGGAGTTCAAGGCAAAGCTGTATTCTTCGCTGGGTAGATTCCTTGCCGATATGCGCCGCTATTTCAAAAACGGGGGGACCAAACTTACTGCCTACAAGCATGATGCGGAAGGGGAGTTGGAGTTCACCTGCTTTGATCTCGGCAGCCGCAGCAGTATCTTTGAAAGCGGCTTCTATGTGCGGTGCGTCAAATGCAGCGAGGTCGGATATGATTTGAATCCAATGTTCAAAAAACTGTTCTTTTTTTGCATCCCATTTGGGCAGGATGGCGTTGATATCGATAGAAGCTGGATCCCTGAAAAAGAAGGCAGATTGCGCAACAAAATCGTTGACCAATTGGCAACGCTCTTTGACCAGTGGGATGATTTCGTTCAATTTGTTTTCATCGGCTTCCAACCCATTTGCCAGTAGTTGCTGGTTGACAAGGGGAAGAAGCTTTTCAGTAGAACTTCTTTTGATCCATTCCTGGTTGAACCATTTTGCTTTTTCAAAATCGAATTTGGCACCACCCTTGTGGACCCTTTCAATGGAAAATCTTTCCGAGAGGGTTTTCAGGTCGAATATTTCCTCGCCTGTTCCGTCATTCCATCCCAGCATTGCCAGCATGTTTACAAATGCTTCCGGTAAAAAACCTCTTTCCTTGAATCCTTTGGTTTCCTCACCTGTTCTGGGATCGGTCCAATCCATGGCAAATACCGGAAATCCCAATCGGTCTCCATCTCGCTTGCTCAATTTTCCTTGTCCGTCTGGCTTTAAGATGAGGGGCAGGTGGGCCCATTTGGGCATCTTTTCTTTCCAGCCCAGGTATTCCCAAAGAAGCAGGTGTACAGGTGCTGAAGGAAGCCATTCTTCTCCTCTAAAGGCATGGGTGATTTGCATATCATGGTCATCCACTACAACCGCAAGGTGGTAGGTAGGCATCCCATCAGCTTTCAGCAATACTTTGTCATCCACCTGGTCTGTTTGAAAGCTCACTTCACCCCGGATCATGTCATGGAAGGAAATGGTTTCAGCAGCAGGCATTTTGATCCGAACCACATGGGGCTGGCCTGAATCCAGCAATTGCTGTACATCTTTTTGAGAAAGGCTGAGCGAATTGCGCATTTGCATCCTGGTCTTGTGGTCGTATTGCGGAGAGGGGTTCTGATCTGACTTTAAGTTTGTCCGCATCGACTCCAACTCCTCAGGTGTATCAAAAGCATAGTAGGCTAGTCCTTTTGCCACCAATGCCTCCGCATGTTGAGCATATCTTTCTTTTCTTTCACTTTGGCGATAGGGCCCGAATGCACCGGGTTGGTGCGGCCCTTCGGTGGGGGAGATGCCACACCATTCCAAGCAATCAAGGATGTACTTTTCGGCACCGGGAACGAAACGCGACTGGTCAGTATCTTCAATTCTTAAGATGAAAACACCTCCGTGCTTTTGGGCAAAGAGATAATTGAAAAGGGCAGTTCTGACCCCTCCAAGGTGCAGACCTCCAGTAGGACTGGGAGCAAAGCGGACTCTGACAGTGGATGCTGACATACTGCAAAGATAAGCAGGAATGTGGCGATGCCCTAAAAAGGTGAAGCCCCTCTTGGGAAAAAGGGTCTTCGATGCCAACCTATATTGACTGCAGTAAATTCATTTATTCATGAATTTTTCAATCTTCAGTTCGTCTGCATTCATCAGTTTGATGTTGTAAATACCGGTTGGATGGTTTCTCACATCAAAGCTCTTGCTACCGGCATTTGCTTTGCCTGTGCTGATGATGCGTCCGGCATTGTCAAAGATCTGATAATCGTAAGGAGCAGATGCATATACGATCAAGGGCTGTTGTGCTTGCTTGATTATTTTGAAATGGCTGTTAAGGGTATTACCCATGATCTTGACTTGGTTGCTGAATTTTACATAACCCCCTTTTTCTACAATCCGCAATTGATAAGTGTAAGTTTTGTTATCAGTTGTCTGGTGAAGATAGTTGCTCTGTGCGGCACTTGGTTTGGCAAGGTCCACCCATTCACCTTCTTCGGTTGCATACATCAAAGTGATGGCTTCACCGGTTTTGATGCCATTGAACACCAATCGATTTCCTTTATTTGTTTTGGTTCCAGTCATGATGGCTGTAGAAGTGTTGGTAGAACCGCTTCCGGTTGCATTGCCAGTTCCTGTGGAAGCAGTGGTGGCCGAATTAGCGGTAAAATTGCCTTCAATCGTGTAGGCACCCAGGCTGCCATAGTCATTTTGGGAATTAACATTACCCGTTCCATCAATGATCAGATAGTAGGTGCCTGCGTTCAGGGTAGTGTCAATTTTGGCATGAAGAGAATCGCTGTAATCATAGCTGCCCAATATTGTTCCCTTTCTGTCTTGTAAAACCAATTTGATGTCGAGATTGGCGCCACTGTTATTGGCGCCTGTACTGTAGGGATTTGCAGTCAGCTTCAATTTGCCATTGTCCGAAAGATCCAATCTGAAATAATCTTGATCAGCAGCAGTAGATATTACGCCGGGTTTGGTGAAAATACCATTGGCCAGGTTGATGATGCTGGCGCTTGTATAAAGGTCAGCATGGTCATCTGGTCTGTAACCAAATCCATTGTTAGCAGTGATGACCTTAAGGTTGTCTTGCAAAATGCTGCAACCGTTGGGGGTCGCACCAAAGTTCCACTGCGTAATATTTCTGTTGGCAACACTGCCCATGATCGGACCCCAGGCAATTTCACCATTTCCTGTTCCGGAATTATAACCACTAACCAATGTGCAACTGCTGCTCCAATCGGATTGGTGGTAGAGGCCCAATGTATGTCCGCTTTCATGGGAGATGGCTTCTGCTACTTTTCTTGCGTCATTGCCCAAGCGATCACTGAATACAAAGGCAGGGGTATCGTCACCCCAAGTAAAAGAGGTGACATAAGCGATTCCTGCAACACCTGCATACCAGGCACTGGTAGGGGTAACAACAACCCTTATGCGTTGCGCATAGGGTGCAGCCAAAAATTTTGCTAGGTCGGTGGTAACATTGATGTTGAAAGGCCTGAAATCTTCTGCTACCCTGCTGAATGCCTCCGTGATTTGGGCATCGGTCATGGCAGCAGGCAAACAGGAAAAAGCGGTACCATAATTCCACATGGAACTATTTACGTCATGGCCATCAAAGTCAATGTACAATGTAGCGGTTGCGGTAGGATAACTGCTAAGCGTGGGGGCAGCTTTCACTGTAAATGCTGCCATCAGCGCGGCTACCACCACGGTTGTGCATAAATTTTTCATAGAAAGGTAATTGGAGGTTTGGAATAGGATTGGAACCCAGGGTAGGTCTTGGATTTAAAACGGACTCAGTTTATTCTACGATCATTTCTTTGATATTGATTTTCTTGATGAAATTGTTTCCGGCATTGTCCGTCTTGATTTCCAGTCCATCTTCAAAGCCCTTGCCCATCATTCTTCCAACATATTTCACCCTGTTGTCCTGTCCGATGGTTTTGGAAAGGAAGAGTTTGGCATTCTTGTAGTTAGTGCTTTCAATGACAACGGTCTGGAGGTTGTCATAAACCTTCTGATTGGATTTCACAGTTCCGGTTACCCTGAATCCTTGGGTGAATTTCAGGTCAACGGCTGTACCTGGAGGAAGGGAAAAAATATTTTCAATAACCTGGGTCAGGAAGCTGGCTTTTTCGGGTAACGCATCAAAAAGCCTTTGCGCCTTTACACTGGAACTGGTGATGGACAGAACTGCTGTGAGTGTGATGGATGTGATGAGCCTTTTCATACTATAGGGTTGATGATACACCTTGAGAACGATGTATTTCTCCAAATAGTATGAGTGGCCTACTTATTAACAGAAATTCAATACTAGTACGTGCCCGCCGAAAGCATGACAAGCGTGCAGGCTTCAATGGCATCAATGCCCTTGGATCTGGCCAATTGCAAAAAGTCCGGATTCTCTGCACCCGGATTGAAAATGATCCGATGAGGTGATAGCGCTAATATATACTGCTCATAATCCTTTTGGCGCTCTCTATTTAGGTAAAGGGTTACCGTATGAATGGCTGGAAAATTTCTTTTTTCATCTGTGACCTGGGTTGAACCCAACTGAAATGGAGTTCTGCCAATGGCTTCTACAGGATGCCCGGCTGCCATCAGTCGCACAATGGCCATGTGACTGTATTGTTCAGGATTGGAGGAGGCGCCAATGACAAGCGTGCTGTTCATCAGACAAGCATGACTACAGGATTCTCCATGTATTTCTTGAGGGTCTGCAGGAAAGAAGCGCCAACAGCTCCGTCTACACTCCTATGGTCACAGCTGAGGGTAACCTTCATCATCTGGGTAGTTCCGAATCCATCGCCTTTTCTGACAACTACCTCTTTGATCTTGCCCACAGCCAAAATACAACTGTCTGGCGGATTGATGATGGCAGTGAATTCGTCAATGTCCATCATGCCCAGGTTGGAGATGGTAAAAGTATTGCCGCTGAAGTCCGAAGGTTGAATTTTCTTGTTTCTGGCCTTGTCGTACAATTCTTTTGATTCGGCAGAGATTTGAGAGAGGCTCTTTTGGTCTGCAAAGCGCAATACCGGAACGATCAGCCCCTCAGGGAGGGCAATGGCAGAGCCAATGTGAACATGATCATAGGTGCGAATGAAATCGCCCATCCAGCTGCTGTTGACTGCAGGGTGTTTTTTGAGTGAGAGGGCACAGGCTTTGATCAACATGTCCTGGAAGGAGATCTTCGAAGGACTTACCTCATTCATCTGGGTCCTGGCTTTTATGGCATTGTCCATGCAAATCTCCATCGTTAGGTAGAAATGCGGTGCGGTATACATGCTCTCACCCAACCTCCTCGCAATGGTTTTGCGCATGGAAGTGAGGGGTGTATCTGTAAATCCTTCTTGTCCACTTACCACCACTTTTGCAACCGCTGGTGCAGCAGAAACAGCTGCTGCAGGGGCAGATACAAAATCATCTACATCTTTCTTGATGATCCTTCCATAGTCACCCGAACCGGCTACTTTGGAAAGATCAATTCCTTTTTCTTTGGCCAGCATTTTGGCGAGGGGGGATGCTTTCACCCTGCCATCCACCAAAGAAGTGGAAGGCGTATGGGAAGCAGGGGGTGCAGCGCTTGAAGCAGCTGCAGCAGGTGGTGAAGCAACGGCTGGTGCTGCAACAGGCGCATGAAGCGATCCCAAAAGAGATGAAATATCTGTTCCGGCCTTGCCTATGATGGCTATAACATCGTTTACTTTGGCCGACGTTCCTTCGGGAACACCAATGTGCAATAGTGTTCCATCGGTATAGCCCACTACTTCCATGGTAGCCTTATCGGTCTCAACATCGGCAAGGTTGTCATCAGCCTTGACATTGTCACCTACTTTCTTGTTCCACTGAACAATCTTGCCCGAAGTCATGGTATCGCTCAGCAAGGGCATTCTGATTACGGTAACGCCCAGTTGTTCTGGGGTTATAGAGGGGGTTGAAGGAGCAGCTGCACTTTGAGGGGTTGGTGCAGGGGCAGGAGCTGCAGTGGGAGCAGGTGCAGCACTTGCAGAAACCAATGATTGGATATCTTCTCCCGCTTTGCCAACAATGGCGATGATTTCGTTGACTTTAGCTGCATCGCCTTCTTTGACACCGATATACAACAGGGTGCCATCTGCATAACCCACCACTTCCATGGTAGCTTTATCAGTTTCTACATCAGCCAATACATCATCGCTTTTCACCGTATCACCTACCTTCTTGTTCCACTTCACGATCTTACCCTCTGTCATGGTATCACTGAGGAGGGGCATTCTGATCACTTCGGCCATATCCCTATGTTGCTTTGGTTTTGAATAAAATTGAGGCCCGAAATTACGTCAAAATGAACAAATTGGACAAAAGCCGGGAAAGTTTTGGTGGATAGTACTCAATAGTCGAGATCCAGGTTCAACTGGTCCCTCAATTCCTTGATATTGGGGTACAGTGAAACCATTTTAAGGTACTGATCCCTCAGGGTCATGGACTGTTCCGGCCTGGTTGTTTCGACTTCTGCAGATGGGTCTAATACCAATTTGAATTGGATGGTGGTGTTTTTAAAGAATTCCTGTATATGGATGAGCAGACCCACCCGTTCATTTTCAATGAACTGCATCTGAATTTTTGAAAAGGACAGGACCTCAAACATGTTTTCGGTAAGGATGGTCAAGACAGCCATCCTCAGGTTGCTCTGACTGGATACCTGGTTGTTGTCGAGCAGTTTCTGCAAATATTTTTCCCAGGCCTCTTGCAGTCTTTCCTGGGTGAGCGGTTCTGCTACGGTTAAGTCCTGCTTGCGGTGTTGCATCTGTTCCCTGATTTTCTTCAATGCCCCCAGGCCTGGCCCATTGGAAGGCTCGGGCATTTCATTTTTTTGGTTGAGGGGACTGGGATTGACAGGGGAAGGATTGGCAACAGCAGGATTTGTTGCTGTTGTGGTAGGCACTGAAATTTCAGCATTCGAAGGCTTGGTTTTGGTTTCCTGAATAAAAAGCTTGGGCTCTTGTTTTTTCATTTCACGCATGGAAATGGTCCGGAAACTCACTGCTCTTAGTTCATCCAGCCGTTTTTTTTTACCGGTAGTATCCTCTTCTACCAGGGTGATCGCCTGTTTCAAATAGGTGAGCCTGATCAGGTGAAATTCAACATGCAATTTTTTGTTGCGTGCCTGTTTGAAACCAAGCTCTGCCTCGTTCAGGATATTCAGGCTTCCAATGATGTAAGCGGTTGACAGAGATGCTGCCGCTGCAATGTATCGGTTCCGAAATCCTTCCACCACCTGCAACATAGACAATGACCTAGGGTCACGACTGACCAGTAGATTGCGGAAAAACTCTGACAATAAATTTAGCACCATATCTCCTTCAAATCCCTTTTCATCGATCTCCTTGAACAGGTTTAAAACGGCTGGAAGGTCTTCTTGTTCCAGCATTTCCAGGAGTCGAAAGAAATGATCTTCATCGAGCAAATTCAAATGCTCCAATGTATTGGCATAGGTAAGATGTCCGTTGGTGAAACTGACGATCTTGTCCAGGATGCTCAAGGCATCGCGCATGCAGCCATCGCTTTTTTGGGCAATGACTTGCAGGGCAGAGGCTTCTGCATCGATCTTTTCCTTGACCGCTATTTCCTGCAGGTGTTCAACGATATCATTCGGTGTGATCCGCTTGAAGTCGAATATCTGACAGCGGGATAAAATGGTTGGAAGGATCTTGTGTTTTTCAGTGGTTGCCAGGATGAAGATGGCATGGGCAGGGGGTTCCTCCAATGTTTTCAAAAATGCATTGAAGGCGGAGGTACTGAGCATGTGCACCTCATCAATGATATAAATCTTGTATTTCCCGGCTTGTGGACTGAACCTGACCTGCTCGATCAATTCTCGGATATCATCCACGGAATTGTTACTGGCAGCATCCAATTCATGCACACTAAAGGAGGTTCCTTTGTTGAAAGACTGACAGGAAGCACATTTGTCGCATGCCTCACCTTCTGCTGTGAGGTTTTCACAGTTGATGGTTTTGGCCAGGATCCTGGCACAGGTTGTTTTTCCTACACCCCTGGGTCCACAAAACAAAAAGGCATGTGCAAGATGCTGTTGTAAAATTGCATTTTTAAGTGTAGTGGTGATATGCGATTGACCCACTACGGTATTAAAATGCTGAGGCCTGTACTTTCTTGCCGATACTACGAAATGCTCCATCGGCTGCAATTTAAAAGAAAAAGCCTTTGCCTTTTTTATTATCTTGTCTCAAATTCTTGCCATGGAAAAATACATCCTCGCATTGGACCAGGGAACGACCAGTTCCAGGGCTATTTTGTTCGACATAAACGGAACCATTGCCGCTGTTGCCCAAAAGGAATTCACACAGATATTCCCACAGGCCGGTTGGGTGGAACATGATGCCATGGAGATCTGGGTAAGTCAGGCCACTGTTGCCAAAGAGGTCATGCTGAAATTGGGCATACAATCACAGCAGGTTGCAGCCATCGGCATTACCAATCAACGAGAGACAACAGTGGTCTGGAACAGATCAACCGGCATGCCTGTATTCAATGCCATTGTATGGCAGGACAGAAGAACGGCAGCCTACTGCGACGAATTGAGAAAAGCTGGAAAAGCGGACATGATCAAGCAAAAGACCGGATTGGTGGTGGATGCCTATTTCTCCGGCACCAAACTGAAATGGATCCTCGATCATGCAGAGGGGGCAAGGGAATTGGCGGAAAAGGGGGAGTTGGCATTTGGAACCATTGATAGCTGGCTGCTGTGGAAATTGACCGAAGGAAAAGTACATGCTACGGATGTCAGCAACGCATCCAGGACCATGTTGTACAACTTGGAAACATTGCAATGGGATGAGGAACTTTTAACACTCATGAACATTCCTTCCTCACTGCTGCCAAAGGTTTGCAGCAACAGTGAAGTATATGGCTTTGCCCATGCACTGGGAATGCCGGATGTGCCGGTTGCAGGCATGGCAGGCGATCAGCAATCTGCTTTGTTCGGACAAATGTGCATCCGTGAAGGAATGGTAAAGAATACTTATGGCACCGGTTGTTTCATGTTGATGAATACAGGCACCAAGGCAGTCCAATCTAAAAACAATCTCCTCACTACCATCGCCTGGCAAATCAAAGGGGAAACGCATTATGCACTGGAAGGCAGTGTATTCATTGCCGGTGCTGCGGTCCAATGGTTGAGGGATGGACTCAAGATCATCCGACAATCAGCCGATGTCCAGCCTTTGGCTGCTTCCGTAGAAGATACAGATGGCGTGGTGGTGGTGCCTGCATTTTCCGGTCTCGGCGCCCCTCACTGGAATCCATATGCACGGGGTACCATCTTTGGTATCACCAGAGGTACAACCGACGCGCACATTGCAAGGGCTACGCTGGAAAGCATCGCTTATCAAACAGTTGACGTACTCAAGGCCATGGAATCGGATGCTGGTCTGCCCATTGCAGAATTGCGTGTGGATGGCGGGGCAACGGTGAATGACCTCATGATGCAGTTTCAGTCGGATATCTTACCTGTTAAGGTATTGAGACCAGAAATCATTGAAACCACTGCGTTGGGGGCAGCCTATTTAGCAGGATTGGCAGTTGGTTTCTGGGAAAGCATCGATGCCATTTCCTCACAATGGAGGGTGTCCGGTAGTTTTGCTCCACAGAAAAATGATGAATGGAGAAAAACCAAATTGGGACTTTGGCACAAGGCTGTTAAAGCCGTTCTCCATTGGACCCGTGAATCTTGAATATTGAGCTGAATGCTGAGCAGGGTAGTTTCCATAGAAGAACTAAAAAAAATACAGGAGTGGGACATTCTCGTGATCGGAGGAGGTGCTACAGGTTTGGGTATTGCAGTAGATGCAGCCCAGCGGGGATTCAAAACCCTGCTGGTGGAAAAGAATGATTTTGCCAAGGGAACCTCCAGCAGGAGCACCAAGTTGGTGCATGGCGGCGTTAGGTACCTAGCGCAGGGAAATATTAAATTGGTAGTGGAAGCCTTGAGAGAAAGAGGGTATTTGTTGGCCAATGCCCCCCACCTGACCAGGGTCCAGCATTTTATCATACCCGCCTACGGGTATTTTCAAAAATGGTATTATGGAATTGGCTTGTTGCTCTACGATTTATTGTCCAACCGGCTTAGCCTGGGCAAGCCAAGCCTGCTGGGGAAGAACAAGGTTTTAAAGTTGCTGTCTGGTATCAGTGGAAAGGGACTGAAGGGAGGGGTGATGTATACCGATGGTCAATTTGACGATGCCAGACTGGCCATCAGCCTGGGACTCACGGCTGCTGATCTGGGAGCCACCTTGCTGAATTACGTGGCAGTTGTCGAACTCCTCAAAAAGGATGGGAGAATAGCAGGAGCCAAGTTGACGGATGAATTGACTGCCACAACCTATGAAGTAAAAAGCAAGGTTGTCATCAATGCAACGGGCGTTTTTGTAGACAGCATCCTGGACATGGATGACACCGCATCACCTGCAGCTGTCATGCCTTCACAAGGCGTTCATGTAGTGGTATCAAAAGATTTTTTCCCTGGAGAACAGGCCTTGATGATTCCCAAAACCCGTGACGGAAGAGTATTGTTTGCAGTCCCCTGGCAAGGTGCAGTGGTCATCGGCACTACCGATACACCTCTTGACCAGATCAGCGAGGAACCCAGTGCATTGGACGAGGAGATTGATTTTATTTTGGATCACTTCAATCAATACAGCCAGAAAAAAATTACAAGAGCCGATGTTTTGTCAGTATTCGCAGGACTAAGACCGCTGGTCAAAACATCCAATACCGGCAGTACCGCTTTCGCCTCAAGGGATCATACCATCCTGGTTTCGCCCAGCAACCTGATCACGATCACAGGAGGTAAATGGACCACTTACCGGAAAATGGCAAAAGATGCCGTGAACAATGCTGCCTTTGTTGCCAAACTTCCCATCGTCAAATGCCGAACAAGAAAGTTGCGTTTGCATGGATATGATCCACAAATAAAATATGGTGAGCCCTTGTCTGCCTATGGGTCTGATGCCATACAGATCAGAAAACTGATGGAAGAGCATTCCGATTGGGGATCAAAACTGCATCCCCGTCATGATCATGTCAAGGCGGAAGTAATTTGGGCAGTCAGGATGGAAATGGCCATGCAGTTAGAAGATGTGTTGGCAAGAAGACTCAGGATTCTTTTTATTGATGCAGCGGCTGCCATAGCAGTTGCTCCGGAAGTGGCTAGTTTGATGGCCTTGGAATTGGGTAAATCAGCGGAGTGGGAGGAAGAACAGGTCGGAACATTTGTTGAAGTGGCCAAAGGATACCTTCCTTGATTTTTTTTCTTATTTTCAATCTACATAAAACCCTTACCATGACACCCTTTGTAGCAGAAATTCTGGGAACAGCCATTTTGATTACCCTCGGTGCAGGTGTAGTTGCGAACGTTTTACTGAAAAACACCCATGGAAATGGATCGGGACTGATCGTGATAGCCGTTGCCTGGGGAATGGCCGTTTTCACGGGTGTATATGTATCCGCTGAAGCCAGTGGAGCCCATTTGAATCCTGCGGTAACCATTGGGCTTGCTGTGGCAGGTAAATTCAGTTGGGCAGATGTGCCAACCTATCTGTTGGCGCAGTTCATAGGGGCTTTTATCGGTTCGGTTTTGAATTGGCTCACCTACAAAGCCCATTTTGATGCCACGGAAGATCCAGCTGCCATACTTGCGGTTTTTGCTACTGGCCCCGGCATCAACAAACCTTTCAACAATTTCTTGACCGAGACCCTGGCTACTTTTGTCTTTATGTTGGGGGTGTTTTTCATTGAAAAAGGGGAAAACAAATTGGGATCCTTGGATGCCTTACCCGTATCCCTGTTGGTGATTGCCATTGGACTGAGCATGGGCGGACCCACCGGATATGCCATCAATCCTGCAAGGGATCTGGGACCTCGCATCATGCATGCTATCCTTCCTATTCCTCACAAGGGGTCCAGCAATTGGTCTTATGCACCCATTCCGGTATTGGGGCCCATAGTGGGAGCCATCCTGGCGGCACTTCTCTACGCCAACCTGTAAAAAATAATTCGATACTATTTTTCTAATCTCCCCGCCTGACTTACCTTTGCGGCCTGAAACACAGATTTGTCCATTTCAAGCAAGCAATATGTCTACACAAGGTAAAATCAAACAGGTAATCGGAGCGGTAGTTGACGTTCAATTTGAAGGCCAGCTTCCTGAAATTTACAATGCGTTGGAACTCAAGAGAGAGAACGGCGACAAGCTGGTTCTTGAGGTGCAGCAGCACCTGGGGGAAGACAGTGTTAGGTGTATTGCCATGGATGGTACAGAAGGCCTGGTAAGGGGTACTGCAGTAGTAGATACCGGCAGAGCGATTGCCATGCCAACCGGGGAAGCCATCAATGGCCGACTTTTCAATGTGACAGGAGATCCCATCGATGGATTGCCAGCTGTTTCAAAAGAAAACGGACGTGCCATCCACGCCAAGCCACCCAAGTTTGAGGACCTGAGCACAGCTTCAGAAGTGCTGTTCACAGGTATCAAAGTCATCGACTTGATCGAACCTTATGCAAAAGGTGGTAAAATTGGACTTTTTGGTGGTGCGGGTGTAGGAAAAACAGTATTGATCCAGGAGCTGATCAACAATATTGCAAAGGGTTATGGTGGACTTTCTGTATTCGCCGGAGTAGGAGAGCGTACCCGTGAAGGAAATGACCTGTTGCGCGAAATGATCGAGGCAGGCATCATGAAATATGGTGATGACTTCAAGCACAGCATGGAAGAAGGCGGATGGGACCTTGACAAAGTGGACATGCAAGGATTGAAAGATTCTAAAGCAACTTTCGTATTCGGACAGATGAACGAGCCACCCGGAGCCCGTGCCCGTGTTGCCTTGAGTGGATTGACAATCGCAGAATATTTCCGTGATGGTGATGGTGAAGGAAAAGGCAAGGACATTCTGTTCTTTGTCGACAATATCTTCCGTTTCACACAGGCTGGTTCTGAGGTATCCGCCCTGTTGGGACGTATGCCTTCTGCCGTGGGTTATCAACCAACCCTGGCAACAGAGATGGGATTGATGCAGGAAAGAATTACTTCCACCCGCAATGGTTCCATTACCTCTGTACAGGCAGTATATGTTCCGGCGGATGACTTGACCGATCCGGCACCTGCCACAACTTTCGCCCACCTGGATGCGACAACCGTATTGAGCCGTAAGATCGCCGACTTGGGTATCTATCCTGCAGTAGATCCATTGGATTCAACCTCCAGAATCCTAACCCCCATGATCGTGGGTGAAGCACATTACAATTGTGCCAACAGGGTGAAGCTGATCCTTCAGCGTTACAAGGAGTTGCAAGACATTATCGCAATCCTGGGTATGGATGAATTGAGTGAAGAAGATAAGCTCACTGTATCCCGTGCCCGTAAGGTGCAGCGTTTCCTCAGCCAGCCCTTCCATGTGGCAGAACAGTTCACCGGTTTGAAAGGTGTATTTGTAAGCATTGAGGATACGATCCGTGGATTCAACATGATCATGGATGGTGAAGTGGATGAATATCCAGAAGCAGCATTCAATTTGGTGGGTACCATTGAAGATGCAATCGAGAAGGGCAAGAAGATGATGGAGGCAGCCAAAGGTTAATCATTAAACAAGCAGACAGATGCAAATTGAAATCCTGACACCCGAAAAGAAATTGTTTGCCGGCAATGCCTATGGCATACAGTTGCCCGGCGTTGGTGGTTCTTTTGAAGTGTTGGAAAAACATGCCCCCATGGTCAGTGCCCTTGGAAATGGTGTTGTCAAAATTTTATTGGACAAAAGCGGTAAAAACAACAATGCCTTCACGATCAAAGGTGGTTTCATTGAAGTGCTGGATAACAAAGTAACGGTACTTCTGGAAGGCGTAACTGCATCGTGATCAGTGAAATATATCATAATGAAAATGGGGGCAAAAGCCCCCATTTTCATTTCTATTTATTGAAAGACCCTTACATAGTCCACAAACATCCACTGCGGAAAATATGTAGTTGCATTGGGTGAGCCAGGCCAGTTTCCCCCTACAGCCACGTTGAACAGGAAAAAGAATTTGTCATTGAAGGGATTGGTAGCTCCTCCCAGGTCGGATGCCAGGAATTCACCGATCAATTTATCATCGATCAGCATCCTCATTTTATCTGTTTCCCAAACCAGGCTGTATACATGGAACTCATCGGGAATAGGAGTGGAATTGATATATGACTTGGAAATATTTCTGGCATTGTTTCCAGACTTGAAGTGGATGGTTGAATAGATTTTTGTCAGGTCATGACCCAAAAATTCCAGGATATCAATTTCGCCGCAGGTAGGCCATCCGGCTGTGGGGAAGTTGTCTCCCAACATCCACAAGGCGGGCCATATTCCCTGACCCTTCGGCAGTTTAGCACGGATATCGATCCGTCCAAACTTAAAGGATTTTTTCCCCATGGTGGTAAGACGACTTGAAGTGTAGCTCTTACCACCTTTGTTTTCTTTTCGGGCTTCAATGATCATCTTGCCATTGCTCATGTACAGGTTGTCACCAGCTGTATAATATTCCAGTTCATTGTTGCCCCATCCGCAATTGGGACAACCATCCCCCACATCATAATTCCAATCATTGGTATTCAAGGCACTGCCATTGAATTCATCCGCCCAAATCAATGTTTTACCGGCATAGGTTGTTGGTGTAGTATATCCTTGGTCTGTTACTGGGATTTTCGTGTCATCATTGTCAATGGTGCCGGTTGCATAAAGATTTAAAATGGTGCAGTTAACAGGTTCGGAAAGGGCTACTTGAAAATCATCCATACCTTCTTTCAGGTCATCTGCAACAATACTGATCGAAACTGTTTTTTGTGATTCACCAATATTGAAGGTGATTTTTTGATCTACTGCAGCAAAATCTTCCCCCGCTTTTGCAAATCCCTCTTTGGTGATCACCCTAACGGAAACTACTTTACTGGCAGGCGTGCTGAGTTGCAAGACAAAGTCCATGGTGGAATTTCCATTACTCCCCTCTGCTTTGAAAACGTCACCAATGCTGATGTTGGGAGTGGTCTCAGGAGTGCCACCACCGGTGCTCTCTTTTTTGCAGCTTGCCAGGCACATAATAAGAAAAAAACATACAGTTGATAAATTTCTCACCTTACTAGTTTTAGTGGGCTAATTTAACCATAAGACCCGAATACCTGTTTTTCCGTTTAATTGATCGTACTGGTTTATTTTTGACTGTGGTCAAAATTAAACAGTTTCCCCGCATCGCTATTTCACTCTATTTTTTTGTTTCTGGATTGATTTTTTCCAGTTGGGCATCCCGAATTCCCGCGATCAAGGATCGTTACGATCTCAATGAAGCTGAATTGGGTGCCTTGTTATTTATGTTGCCCATGGGGGCATTGGTGGCGTTGCCTTTTGCCGGCTGGCTTATACACTTGTTTGGCAGCAAAAGAATGACCCTGATCTCATTGTTGATATATGCTTTTCTCTTGATGGGAATTTCCATCCACATGGACATACGCTGGCTATCAGTTGTTCTTTTTGGATTTGGCGTATTGGGTAATCTATGCAATATTTCCATGAACGCACAGGGGCTTGCGGTACAAGAAAAGCTCGGCAAGCCTATTTTGTCCAGTCTTCATGCCATGTGGAGTATAGGTGCATTCTCGGGCGCAGCCATCACTGGGGTTTTAGAGAACACTTCCATATCGATGCATTATCTGATCATTGCTTCATCTGCTATAGCCTCTGCGATTTTCTTTTCTTCTTACATGATAGCCGATCTTCCCCATGCTGGTGAAAAGCAAAAGATCTTTGTGCTTCCTAACCGCGGTCTTGTGCTTTTGGGTTTCATTTGTTTTTGTGTTGCCATGTCAGAAGGGGCTATGTCTGACTGGAGTTCCTTGTATTATAGGCAGGTAGTACATGATCTAATGTCTTCTACGACCATAGGTTATACGACTTTTGCTTTTTGTATGGCAATGGGAAGGTTTACGGGAGATCGTTTGGTACAGAGCTTCGGACATGCAAGGGTTTTGAAAATGAACGGTATTTTCATTTCAGCCGGGATGGCACTTTCATTGACAGTGCAATATCCAGTATGGGTCATAGTGGGTTTTGCATTGGTGGGATTTGGGGTGTCTTCTGTGATGCCCATCGTTTACATGCTGGCTGCTAAAAGCAACTCCATGCCTCCTGCCATCGCACTTTCCGCTGTTAGCAGTGTAGGCTTCTCTGGTTTTTTAGTGGGACCGCCATTGATCGGATTTGTGGCACAAGCCATTGGTTTGAGGGCAGCACTGTTGATCTTGGTATTGTTGGGATTTCTGATCTGGTCACTGTCTTTTCGGGTCAAAACAGGCAAGCTCAATTAAAGGAGGGGTCAAGGGGATAGTTGATCAAGGGTTTGAATTCTTCTCCCATTGATTTTACGGCTTCTTTCCAAATGAGAGGTGTTTCTTCATGAAAAACCAATCTCCCATTCGAGGGGATAGTTAACCAGCTTTTCTCATCCATTTCCTCTTCAAGCTGTTGCTCTCCCCATCCTGAATAGCCAAGGTAAAAGCGGATATTGCTGTTGTTGCCCAGGCCACTGTTGATCACAAATTTGGCTGCTTCAAGATCTCCGCCCCAATAAATCTCTTCTCCTACCCATAAGCTTTGGGGGATATGAGAGGGTAGGTTGTGCAGAAAATGAATATGGTCTTTTCCTACAGGCCCTCCATCATACAGCGGAAGAGAATAATTTCCAATTCCTTCGATATAATCTGCCACCAGGTGTTGCGTAGGGCGGTTGATGGTGATGCCAAAAGAACCCGTTACCTGGTGTTCACACAAAAGCACAACCGCTCTCTGAAAGTTGATGTCTTTCATGAATGGTTCCGCGACCAGCAACATGCCTTTGTCGACCTTGATCATACTTTGAATGTAACGTATTCAATTGGTATTTCCAAAAGCTCCGTTAATTAATGGTCAATCTGTACCTACATTGGCGCAGCTTCCTACCTTTGTCCTTCATGAAAAAAATCTTTCCCCTCATTACCGTTTTGATTACCATCTCCCTGATCGGGATCATTGTCATCCAATACAGTTGGTTGAAAAACATGATGGCCATCAGGAAGGAACAGGTTGCTGATAAAGTGGACATGGTGGAGTACGATGTGATCGAAGCATTGGTGGAAGCCAAGATGGGATCAACGCCTTCCATTCCCATGGATGTGCTTCCAAAGGACGCACAGGATGAGGTGTTGAGCTTGCTGGGTACAAAGACACTGGCTGAAATGTATTCCATGCAAGACATCAAAAAACTCTTTCAGGATGCGTTTGCATCCCATGGGCTTAGCGGTGCTCAATTTGAATTTGCTGTCATGTCTCAATCCAACAATGTGGATTATGAAATGAAGTCACCAGGTTATGAAGAATATGTCGCAAAAGTAAAAACGGATACAGCCAATTATCTTCTGGAGACTTGGCCATTGGTGAGCTATACTTCAGATGGTTCAATGGCCTTGAATGCGGATGAGCGAATGGTTATCATTACCCATGATATCCAAAGTTTTGTGATGCGGTCCATGGGCTGGATGATTGCCATGTCAGTTGCGTTTACGCTTATCATTGTTTCTGCTTTTTATTTGACCATCAGGACCATCCTCACGCAGAAAAAGTTGAGTGAGATGAAAACCGATTTCATCAACAACATGACCCATGAGCTGCGCACGCCCCTGGCTACGATTGCTATTGCCGTAGATACACTCAAGAATGAAAAGGTGATAGGAAACCGTGAGCAGCTTCTATCCATCGGACAAATCATCAAGACGGAAAATTTGCGCATGAATACGCAGGTTGAACAGATATTGCAGGCGGCTCAGTTGGATATCAACCAGGTATTGAAGGACAAGCAGGAGTTGCATGTACATGAGATCCTTCAAAAAATAGAGAACAAATTTGCCCTGCAGATTGCAGAAAAGGATGCGGAACTGATCCTGCAACTGGAAGCAACAGAAGACAGGGTTTCTGGACATCCAGTACATTTCACCAACATGCTCAGCAATCTGGTAGACAATGCCTTGAAATATTCAAAGGAGGATATTCCCCCCCGAATTATAGTCAGCACATACAACCGGAAAAAAAATATTGTCATCACGGTGGAAGACAATGGCATCGGTATGAAAAAAGAAACCTTGAGCAAGATTTTCGAAAAGTTTTATCGGGTTCACACCGGTAATGTACACAATGTCAAGGGCTTTGGACTTGGCTTGAATTATACCCGAAAAATGGTGGAAGCCCATCTCGGTTCCATTGAGGTGGAAAGCATTTTGGGTGAGGGAAGCAAGTTCGTGGTATCTATTCCACTAGGCAACTGATCCCTTTTCAACAAAGAGCAGAGAGCCATCTCCATAACTGAGAAAACGGTAGTTTTCCTTGAGGGCAATCTCATATGTTCTTTTCCAGTCATCACCCATGATGGCACCAATCAACAGCAACAGGGTCGATTGTGGCTGATGAAAATTGGTGATGAGACCCGATATCACCCTGAACCGATAACCCGGCGTGATGCAAATTCCTGTATGCCCTTTGATGCTGTTCATGTTTTTTCTTTCCATGAACGAAGACAGAAAGGCAAATACTGTGACACTGTCTGGCATTGATTCGTTTGTCAATGCAAGATGGTCCCACTGGCCAAGATGAACCTGTGTCAAAGATTCATCCTCTTTTTTCCCCATCAGTTGCAGTCCAATCCAGTACAGGCTCTCCAATGTTCTGGTAGAAGTGGTGCCTACGGCAATGATGACTTTCTGGCTGTTGCACAATGATTGAATCAGCGAAAGTTCTACATCAAAAAACTCCTCATGCATCTGGTGTTCAGCGATCGTGGTACTCGTCACGGGTTTGAAAGTGCCAGCGCCTACGTGCAATGTGACAAAGGAATGATCGATAGCATGTGCAGCGAGATCACGGAATATACGATCCGTAAAATGCAATCCCGCAGTAGGCGCTGCTACTGAACCTTCATGCTGTGCATAAACGGTCTGGTATCTAGTGACATCCTGCTCAGTGGCCATTCTTTTGATATAGGGAGGCAAGGGAATTTTTCCTGCAAGGGTCAAGAGTTCATGAAAAGGAAGAACATTTTTCCAAGTGAATAAGATGATGGCATGATCTTCCTTTCTTTCCTTCAAGCTGGCTTTGATGCTATCTTTTTTTCCTGCATCATCATATTCCAGTTCAAGGGTTTCCTCCGGCTTCCATTTTTTCATTCCACCTACCATGCATTTCCATTCCGTCTGGTGCTGATCATGCAATGCTGCATAAAGCCCATTCGCGGGTTCCAATAGAAAAATCTCAATGGATCCTCCTGTCTTTTTCATGAATTTCAATCGTGCTGCAATAACCCGTGTATCGTTGAAAACCAGGTGGGAATGAGTGGGAAGATGTTTTGCTAGATGCAGGTATTGGCCATGTTCTATTTGACCTTTTCTCCATACCAGAAGTTTAGAAAGATCCCTTTCTGCCAATGGCTGCTCTGCAATGCTATCGGAGGGCAGGTTGTAGTCGTAATCGGCTATGGGAATGAGCGGGATGGAGGGGCTTTTTTTCATCAATTCACAGTTAATTCACAGGTTATTCACAGCTTTTGCTACTCTAATCACATATGGGGAGGTTGAATCCCCTCAAATGCAGTGCTGACAAGGGTTCCAGCTGTGGATAAATATAGCGTGTCATTTTGGGATATGAAAGTGGGAAATTGTGTTAATTTGTGTCATTAAATGTTCATTCATCTAATTCATTGTAAATGATTGGTTTCATCGGCGAATATGAGGCTACCCTCGACAGCAAAGGTAGGTTTCTTCTGCCGGCAGGCGTAAAAAAACAGCTGCCGGAAGGGGAAATGCCTGTGTTCGTTGTCAACCGGGGTTTTGAAAAATGCCTCTCGATGTATCCGGTCCAAAGCTGGAAGCCCCTCTATGAAAGCATCAGCACTTTGAATGATTTTGACCCCAAGGTTCGTGAGTTCAGGCGTTTTTTCCTGAATGGGGCCATGCAACTGGAGTTGGACAGTGCCGGAAGGATATTGTTGCCGAAAAGCCTGATGGAATATGCGGGGTTGGAAAAAGACATCGTGCTGGTGTCGGCAATGAACAAAATGGAAATATGGGATAAAAATAAGTATCAGCAGTTCTTTGACAATTTTTCACCCGAAGCTTTCAGCAGCCTGGCTGCGGAAGTGATGGCGAAGAAAGACCAACAATGAAAACCAGGATCTAAAAATGTCGGACATGCAGCACAGGAATAAGGAGAAGGATGTCGATCATTCTTATCATGTTCCGGTGATGTTGAAAGAGGCAGTGGATGCACTCGATATTGATCCGTCCGGCATCTATGTAGATTGCACATTTGGTGGTGGTGGTCATTCAAGGGAGATTCTAAGTAGGCTCAACGAAAAAGGGAGGCTGATTGCATTTGACCAAGATGAGGATGCAAAGGCCAACCTGACTGCTGATACACGCCTGACTTTTATCCCTCATAACTTTCGCCATCTTTCCCGTTTCCTTCGCCTGCACGGCATTTCTGCAGTAGATGGCATTTTAGCAGATCTTGGAGTAAGCAGCCATCAGTTTGATGAGCCTTCCCGGGGGTTTTCCATACGTTTTGATGCGCCATTGGATATGCGCATGGATGTTTCACAAGGACAAACAGCGGCTGACCTGATCAGAACAACAGATGCAGAGGGGCTTCAAAAGATCTTTCAGGATTTTGGCGAAGTAACCAATGCCAAAACCTTGTCTCAACTTCTTGCGGAACACTCCCGCCATACGGCCATTCGAACGATCAAGGAGCTGAAAGATGCCATAGCCTCCGTTGTTAAAGGGAATCCTAATAAATACCTGGCACAGGTTTTTCAGGCACTGCGAATGGCTGTCAATGATGAACTGGGATCGCTCCATGATCTTCTGCGCCAATCTGTGGATATGCTCAAGCCTGGAGGAAGAATGGCGGTCATCACCTTTCACAGCATTGAAGATAGGTCTGTAAAGCAGTTTTTTAAAGAAGGGGATGAGGAGGCAAGAGTGTTGGATCCTGTTTATGGAACTCGCGCAGCAAAGCCCTTCGAAGCGCTTACCAAAAAGCCAATAGAACCATCGGATGAAGAATTGAAAAAGAACCCAAGGTCAAGAAGTGCGAGGTTAAGAGTGGGTGTCAAAAAATGATATAAAAAATGAAAGAGCAGAAAAGGGATATCAAATGGTTTGGGATCAATCAGGTTTGGTTGGTCAGGAACGTTCCTTTTTTTCTGTATCTGTCAGCACTTGCTGTGGCCTATATCTACAATGGTCATCACGCAGAGAAAGCAATCAAAGATATCAGCAGGACCAGCAAAGAGTTGAAGGACCTCCAATATGAATACAAGATGGTCAAGAGTGAATGGATGTTCATGACAAAACAATCAGAAGTTATTAAGTCGGTCGCACCTTTTGGTGTGAAGGAAATTCTTGTTCCCCCTGTGATTATTGCGGATAGCAACAACCCAAAAATTGAAACGAAAAACTGATTTTGGAAACGAAGAAGGACATATTGTGGCGTAGTTACCTGGTTTACATGGTCATGTTGATACTGGGGGTTTTCATATTTGGGAAGGCCTTTTACATTCAGACCGTTGAAGGGGGATATTGGAAATCACTGAGTGACAGCCTGCACCTCGAGTATAGGGAAATCGATGCAGAACGTGGCTCCATCCTGAGCGAGGATGGCAGGATGTTGAGCAGCTCCATACCTTTTTTTGACATATACCTGGATTTTGGCGCAGAAGGTATTCAGGAAAAAAATGGGGAACGATTCAAGAAAAATGTAGACAGCCTTGCGATTGAGTTGTCCAACATTTTGGCTGATGGCACAGCTTCTGATTACAAGCGGGAGTTGTTGGGAGTATTCAACCGACAAGACCGGTATCATTTGTTGCACAAGAACATCAGCTTTGATCAATATCAGCAACTCAGGAACATCAAGTTCATCAGCAAAAACAAGAACAAGAACGGTTTCATATTCATCGAAAAAGAAAAAAGAATCGCTCCTTTTGGATTGCTGGCAAACAGAACCATTGGTCTTTCCCGCGAATACAGAGATGCGAGTGGCAGGTTGGTAACCAAAAGTGTTGGATTGGAAAAAACCTATGACAGCTTGCTAAAGGGAGTGACAGGCAAAAGACTGGTAAGAAGAATTGCCGGGGGTGCATATGTTCCGGTTGAGGGTTATGAAATTGAATCACAGAATGGGAAGGATGTCATCACTACATTGGACATCAACATCCAGGATGTAGCGGAACAAGCGCTGCTAAAAGTCATGCAAGAAAATGAGTGTCTAACCGGTAGCTGCATCGTCATGGAGGTAAAGACCGGTAAGATAAAGGCCATCGCCAACCTGGGTCGTCAGTCTGATGGATCCTATATCGAAGATCTGAACTATGCCATCACCCGTTCTGAGCCAGGTTCAACCTTCAAGCTCATGACCCTGTTGGCAGCACTCGAAGATCAATATATCACCCTGGGAAGCCATGTGAATATTGAAGGAGGCAAATGGGATTTCAGTGGAAGAACGGTATGGGACAGTGAGCGACACAATCATACTGATGTGACCTACCAGCAGGCGTTTGAGCTGAGTTCAAATGTGGGCATGGCAAAGCTGGCTGTCAACCATTATTATAAGAATCCTAAAAAATTCATCTCCCATCTTGAACGGATGCACCTCAACCGTCCTTCCGGTATTGGTCTGGTAGGGGAATCCAGGTCTTCCATTCCGGATCCGAACAGTAAATACTGGAGCAATGTAACGCTGCCCTGGATGAGTTTTGGGTATAACATTTCTGTGAGTCCACTTCAGACCCTTATGGTATACAATGCAGTCGCCAATGGTGGTAAAATGATGAAACCTTACTTGGTCAATGCCATCATGAAAGATGGACAGTTGTTGCAAGCATTTAATCCCGTTGTGATTGAAGATTCGATCTGCAGCAAAAAGACCTTGCAACAGCTCAGGACATGCCTGGAAGGTGTTGTGACCAACGGCACAGCAAAAAGCCTGAAAAGTTCTTATTACACCCTTGCTGGAAAGACGGGTACAGCCCAGGTAGCCAATGGTAACAAAGGATATGGAGATCATATTTATCAATCATCTTTCGCAGGGTATTTTCCTGCTGATCAGCCCAAATACTCCTGCATCGTGGTGATCAAAAACAAACCCTTTGCAGCCAAATATTATGGTGCACAAATTGCTGGCCCTGTTTTCAAAGCCATTGCTGACAAGCTTTTCACCGTTGATCCGGTTTTGTATGCCAACTATAAGCATACAAGGTATGCTGATAGTTCAAAAACAACCTGGAGAGGAACGGATGCTGATTTCAGGTTGATTGCAAAAGCAGTAAACCTTAAGGTGACTGATTCAGGAAAAGTAAAAGAATATGCCACCATGGCCGTCAGCCAACAGGCTTATGTTGCACGCGACCTTGGCGTGAACAGGAATGCAATGCCTGACCTGATTGGCTTTGGATTGAAAGATGCGTTGGGGCTTTTGGAAAAACAGCAATTACAAGTAATCGCCACAGGAAAGGGAAAAGTGACGGCACAGTCTATTCTTCCCGGTACCATGATTCAAAAAGGACAAACCATTTATCTCACACTTGGAAACCCTGTCAATTGATGGCATTGTTGCAAGACATATTATACAATGTAAGAATCAAGTCGCTTAGCGGTCGCACCGATCTGCCAATACAACATGTGCAGATAGACTCTCGAAAGGTGACACCGGGCACTTGCTTCATTGCTGTCAAGGGTGTGAATCAGGATGGTCATGATCATATTACCGCTGCCATTGAAAAGGGTGCAAGCGCAATTGTCTGTGAAACACTGCCAGCAACCATTCAATCAACCACAACTTACATACAAACACAGGATTCGGCCCAAGCAGCGGGCATCATCGCCCATGCCTTTTATGGTGAACCTTCCCAAAAGATCAAATTGGTGGGTGTTACAGGAACCAATGGTAAAACCACAGTAGCCACCCTGTTGTATAAATTGTTTACGGCCTTGGATCATTCAAGCGGACTGATATCCACCGTCAACAACATCATCGGTGAAAGAGTGCTCCCATCAACCCATACCACTCCTGATCCCGTTGCATTGAACAAATTGTTGAGCGAAATGGTGGATGCGGGTTGTACCCATGTATTCATGGAAGTCAGCAGCCATGCAGTTCACCAGCAGCGCATCGCAGGACTGCATTTCGCTGGAGCCATTTTCACCAATATCTCGCACGATCACCTCGATTATCACAAAACATTCAACGAATACATACGGGTCAAGAAGAAATTCTTTGATGATCTTGCTTCTTCTGCATTTGCTATCAGCAACATGGATGATAAGAATGGCGCAATCATGCTCCAGAATACCGCTGCTGATAAATTTTATTACAGCCTCAGGTCCATTGTAGATTTCAAGGGAAGGATCATCGAAAATGGCTTTACCGGTCTCCAAATGCTGGTCAATGAAATGGATGTTCATTTCAGGCTGATCGGAGAATTCAATGCTTACAATCTCCTGGCAGTATATGCTGCAGCCATTTGTCTCGGTGAAGACAAGCAAGATGTTCTTCAGACCCTCAGTGATCTGACAGGGGCTGAAGGTCGTTTCGATTGCATCGTGTCACCGCACATGAACATCACAGCCATTGTGGATTATGCCCATACTCCCGATGCCCTGCTGAATGTGTTGTCAACCATCAAGAAAATGCAGAAAGGCGGTGAGCAAGTCATCACTGTTGTAGGATGCGGGGGCGACCGGGACAGGTCCAAACGAAGACTGATGGGGGAAGCTGCAGCTGAGTTCAGCAACAAGGCCGTTTTCACTTCCGACAATCCACGGTCTGAAGATCCGCAGCAGATCCTGCAAGACATGGTGGAGGGAATGGACTTTGATTTGAAGAGAAAAGTTTTGATGATCCCTGATCGCAAGGAAGCCATTCGCACAGCTGTGATGATGGCGCGTGAAGAAGATATCATCTTGGTGGCAGGCAAAGGGCATGAGAAATATCAGGAGATCAAAGGGGAGCGATTTCCATTTGACGACCGTACTGTATTGCTTCAAACCATCAGCGAACTGGAAAAATAAAAAACAATGATCTATCACATTTACCAATGGATGCAACAGGAACATCTCCGCTTTCCGGGGATAGGACTCTTCCAGTTCATCACTTTCAGGTCAATGCTGGCAGTATTGCTCTCGCTGACCATCACCATGGTCTACGGAAAAAGAATTATCAACCTGCTCCGCAAATTACAGGTTGGAGAGAGTGTGCGTGAATTGGGCTTGCAGGGTGAGGAACAAAAGAAGGGAACTCCCACCATGGGTGGTTTCATCATCTTATTGGGAATTCTTATACCCACTTTGCTGTTCGCCAATCTTGACAAAGTATACATCAAGTTGTTACTGCTCAGTACCATTTGGTTGGGATTGGTAGGATTTGTGGACGATTATCTGAAACTGAGGGCCAAGCGTATTGCACAACAAAAAGGAATTGCTTACAAAAAAGGCAACGACGATGGTTTGGCGGGTTGGTTCAAAATATTGGGACAAGTTGGACTTGGTGTGATCATCAGCCTGACCTTGCTTTTCAATGACAATGTGAAAGTGATGAGAGAGTACAAGGGCCAGGTGAAGCCAGTGGGAGCCAGTGAAATAAAATACCAGGGTGGTGTCAGGTACTTTGTAAAAGCCAACGAACCGGTTACCACCATCCCCTTTATCAAGGATCATGAATTCAACTATGCAAAATTATTGCCTGCATCCATGAGGCAATACGGATGGGTGGTTTATATGGTTGTGATCATCTTCATCGTGACGGCGGTATCCAATGGTGCCAATATTACGGATGGGTTGGATGGACTGGCAACAGGCGTGTCAGCCATCATCGGAGCTTGTCTGGCTTTGTTTGCCTATGCCAGCGGAAACCTGATCCTGGCAGACTACCTCAACATCATGTACATCCCCAACTTGGGTGAAGTATCCATTTTCATTGCAGCACTGATAGGGGCCTGCATCGGATTCCTCTGGTACAATACTTATCCTGCTCAGGTATTCATGGGCGATACCGGAAGCCTTGCATTGGGTGGGATCATTGCCTCATTGGCCATCATCGTCAGAAAAGAATTGCTGATCCCAATTTTTTGTGCAGTCTTTCTGGTCGAAAACCTGAGTGTGATGATCCAAGTAGGATACTTCAAGTATACCAAAAAGAAATACGGTGAAGGGAGAAGGGTTTTCCTGATGAGTCCTTTGCATCATCACTACCAGAAAAAAGGGTACCATGAGAGCAAGATCGCAGTACGTTTCTGGATCGTGACCATCTTGTTTGTTGTGTTTGCCATCCTTTCATTGAAAATCAGATAAAAGGGAAAAAATAAAATTGAAAAAGAGAATTGTCATATTGGGAGGAGGAGAGAGTGGAGTGGGAACAGCCCTGCTCTGCAAACAGCAGGGATATGATGTTTTCCTTTCTGATGAGGGACTGTTGAAAGACCATTATAAATATGAACTGGAGGCCAATAGGATCAATTTCGAAGAAGGTAAGCATTCATCCGAACAGATTCTGAATGCAAATGAAGTCATGAAGAGTCCGGGTATACCCCACAACAATCCCATGGTCAAAGAAATCATTCAAAAAGGGATACCGGTATTGAGTGAGATGGAGATCGCCTACAGACACAAAGGTGAGAGCAGGATCATCGGTATCACCGGGAGCAATGGCAAGACTACCACCACTTCCATGATCTATCAGGTATGCAAAGCAGGTGGATTGGATTGTGCGCTGGTGGGCAATATTGGTAACTCCATCGCCCGCCAAATCGCGGTGGACCCCAAACCACTGTATGTGGTAGAGATCAGCAGTTTTCAGTTGGATGATATTATTTCCTTCAGGCCTGATGTAGCCGTTCTGACCAATATCACGGAGGATCACCTGAATCGATACGACTACAATTTTGAAAAATACATCACAGCCAAATTCAACATCGTTAAAAACCAGACCGCAGAGGATTTCTTCATTTACAATGCAGACGATCCTGTAACCTCGGCCTATCTCGATAAATACCCATTTCATTCCAAACCATTACCCATCAGTATGCAAAGAGAATTGCCAAAAGGAGCCTTTATCAAAGACGGCACCATGCATGTGAAGCAAGGAGAAACCATGTCGATGAGCATTTTTGATTTTGCACTCAAAGGAAAACACAATCAGTACAATACAATGGCAGCGGCTGTTGCAACATCGGTTGTTGGAATCCGGAAAGACAGGATCAGGGATGCGGTCGCTTCCTTTGAAAGCCTGGAACACAGAATGGAAAAGGTGGCCACCGTAAGAGGCATTGACTTCATCAATGACTCCAAGGCTACCAATGTCAACAGTACGTGGTTTGCACTGGAGAGCATGGACAAGCCGGTTACATTGATCCTGGGGGGTGTTGACAAGGGAAATGATTATGAGTTGATCCGGTCAATGGTTGCTGAAAAAGTAAAAGCCATCGTATGCATGGGGGTTGATAACGCAAAGATCCATGCAGCATTTGAAGGAGTTGTTGAAAAGATAATCGATGCTGATAGTGCCCTGGATGCAGTGCAAAAAGCCTATTCGGTTTCATCCAAAGGGGATGCTGTTTTGCTGAGCCCTGCCTGTGCAAGCTTTGATCTTTTCAAAAACTATGAAGACAGGGGCGCACAATTCAAAAAAGCTGTACTCGAACTCTGATCAAACATGCAGAACGAAAGCATAGATATCAAACAATATTCACTGGGCAGCATAACCAGTCGCACCAAAGGTGATAAGGTCATCTGGGCGATTGTGGTATTGCTCACCATGATGAGTTTGTTGGCGGTATACAGCAGCACGGGAACCCTCGCTTACAAACTTTCCAAGAGCACGGAATCCTATTTGTTCAAGCAGATTGTTTTCATTACTGCTGGATTGGCCATCATCTACTTTGCCCATCTTGTCAACTATACCATCTATTCCAGGGTGGCACAGATATTGTTCATTGCATCTATTCCCTTGCTTGTTTACACATTGTTTTTTGGCACCAACCTCAATGATGCCAATCGTTGGATCAGACTCCCTATCATCAACCTGACTTTTCAGACCTCTGATCTTGCCAAGCTCGCCTTGTTTATGTACCTAAGCCGTCAATTGAGCAAAAGGCAGGAAAACATCAAAGATTTTAAGAAAGGGTTCCTTCCTGTGATCGGGCCAGTGCTTCTTATCTGTGCATTGATTGCACCCGCCAATCTTTCTACCGCTCTTCTCACTGGTGCCACCAGTCTTATTTTGCTTTTCATCGGAAGAGCCAGCATCAAACATCTTTTGCTGGTAGTGTTGATCGCAGCTATCCCCTTGTCCATGTTGATTGGGTTTGCCAAGCTCTATTACAATGAAGCCGAAGGAAAGTCAGACCCGTTGCCTGCTGTATTGACAAAAGGAAGAGTTGAAACCTGGATCAAGAGGGTACAGAATTTTATGTATGCCGACAAACAAGAAGTGTCCTACCAGGTACAGCAAGCCAAGATTGCCATTGCCAAAGGCAGCTGGATGGGACTCGGCCCCGGTAACAGTCAGGCAAGGAATTTCCTGCCACATCCCTATTCAGATTTTGTTTATGCTATTATCATCGAAGAATATGGTTTGGCAGGAGGTGCCTTGATTCTGTTGATCTACTTGTTATTCCTCTACCGTTGCATCAGGATCATGAAAAAATGTCCCTATGCTTTCGGTGCCTTCTTATCTCTCGGTCTCAGCTTTACTCTTGTGATACAGGCAATGGCCAATATGGCAGTAAATGTTAACCTGTTTCCGGTAACAGGAGTGACACTTCCTTTGGTGAGCATGGGGGGAAGTTCATTCCTCTTTACTTGTCTTGCCATTGGCATCATCCTGAGTGTAGCAAGAAATGTAGAAAAGGCAGAAGGGGAGGCAATACCTGTAACCACAAAAAAAGATTCAGAAAAATGAAATTGAGCAGGATCATCATAGCAGGTGGCGGTACAGGGGGACATATCTTCCCTGCGATTGCTGTTGCCAATGCCCTGCGCAAAATGGATGCATCCATTCAAATTCTTTTTATTGGGGCCAAGGGAAAGATGGAAATGGAAAAAGTTCCCCAGGCTGGATATACAATAGAAGGATTGGACATTGCCGGTTTCAACCGAAAAGCACTTTACAAAAACTGGAGTCTGCCGTTTAAGTTGATCAAAAGCTTTTTGCAGGTGCGCAGCATATTCAATGAATTCAAGCCCGATGCTGCTTTTGGGGTGGGAGGATATTCAAGTTTTCCGGTTCTCAGGTATGCGCAGCAAAAAGGCATCGCCACCTTCCTGCATGAAGCAAATTCTTTTGCAGGGAAAAGCAACATGATGCTGGGAAAGAAAGCCGATCTGATCATGGTGGCAACAGAAGGCATGGCCAAATTCTTCCCTCAGGATCGTCTTATCCACACCGGTAATCCGGTTCGCCATGAAATTGTCAATGCAGTTGTAAGCATTGAAGATGCAATGGAGTTTTTTGGATTGAAGCAAGGCAAGCCAACGATCCTTGTGATGGGGGGCAGTCTGGGTGCGAGGAGCATCAATGCTGCTGTCGCCAAAGGGATGGACCGGATCATTGCCTCAGGTGTGCAGTTGATATGGCAAACCGGAAAAGGAAATTTGGAATTGGTTTCGTCAGCGCTGAGAAAAAGAAAAGAACTCTGTGTAACCGAATTCATCAGCAAAATGCACTATGCCTATAAAGCAGCAGATATTGTTGTGTCAAGGTCTGGTGCCATTGCTTTGGCAGAGATCTGTGCATTGGGAAAGCCATCCATCTTGGTGCCCTATCCTCATGCTGCAGAAGATCATCAGACCGTCAATGCCTCTGTTTTGGTGAAGAATGGGGCCGCCATCTTGGTAAAAGATTCCAGTGCTGAAAATGAGCTCGTTGACAGGATGCTGGAATTGGTGATAAATCCCGAAAAATGTCATGCATTCTCAGTTGCCGCCAAACAAATGGCCACCCTTCATGCAGATGATGAAATCGCAAAACTGATGATCAATACAATGGAAAAAAGAAAATGACAGGCGCAATCAACATATCATCCATCAAAAAAGCTTATTTCATCGGTATCGGTGGAATCGGGATGAGTGCGCTCGCTCGCTTCTTTCAACACCAGGGTGTCATGGTATCCGGATATGACAAAACGGAGACAGCACTTACCCAAACACTGGCGGAGGAAGGCATCAAGGTTCATTATGAAGATGATCCATCCTGTATTCCAGTAGATGCAGATATCATTGTATATACCCCCGCAATCCCAGCTGACAACAGGATCATGCAATATAGCAGGGATCAGCATATTGAATTGCTGAAACGCAGCGATGTTTTGCAAATCATTTCAAAGGGAACCTACAATATTTGCATTGCGGGTACACATGGAAAAACCACCACTTCCACCATGGTTGCGCACATCCTCCGGGATACTGCATATGGATGCAATGCATTCCTGGGAGGCATTTCCACCAATTATCAAACCAATTTTTGGAGTGACCGCAATCCTGTTGCCGTTATCGAGGCAGATGAGTATGATAGAAGTTTCCTCAAGCTCTATCCTGATGTTATCTCCATCTCTTCCATGGATCCTGACCATTTGGATATCTATGGCACAGCGGAGGAAATGGAATTGGCATTCCTTCAGTTCGCAGGAAACATGAAAGAAAATGGTTTGCTGTTGACCAAGAAAGGATTGAAGCGGGAAAAAGATTTTAATGTTCCCCATCACCTCAGTTATGCTGTGCATGATCTTGCAGCAGATATCCATGTTGCTTCTCTCAAAATTCAAGACGGTGCTTATCAATATGATGTGATCGGTCCTGATTGGCAGTTGAAGAACATCCAATTGAACATGGGTGGCATGCACAATGTAGAAAACAGCTTGGTAGCCATTGCCATCGCTAAACACCTCAACATCCAGGATGAGAAAATCATCGCAGCTGTTGAAAATTTCAAAGGTGTCAAAAGGAGATTTGAGTACATACTCAGGGCTGGTAAGAAAATTTACATCGATGATTATGCTCATCATCCTGAAGAACTTCGCATGTTGTTGAGCAGTGTAAAAGAATTGTATCCTGAGAAAAAATTGACCATCATCTTCCAGCCTCACTTGTATACCCGCACAAGAGATTTGGTGGATGGATTTGCAGAAAGCCTGGACCTGGCAGATGAAGCATGGTTGCTGCCTATTTATCCTGCCAGAGAACTGCCGATTGAAGGCGTTAGCAGCAGTATGATCGCAGATAGAATGAAAAAAGCGGCACGCTTGGTTGATACGAAAGAGATTTCTGCTCTGCTGGGATCAGCTAAACCGGATCTTTTGATTACGGCTGGGGCAGGAGATATTGATAAAATGGTTGAACCCATAAAACAGATCATGTTGAGCGCATGAAGTACAAAGCCATCATATTGAAGATACTGAGCATTCTGCTGTGGGTGGGCATCAGCAGCGGCATGATGGTGTTGCTGGTGAGTGCTGTTCAAAAAGAACAACAGCAAAAGTGCAAGTCGCTTGATGTGTCTTTCACGGATAACAAGTCCTTCAGGATGTTGGATGAGGCAGAGATCGTTTTTGCCCTTTGGCCATCTGCAGCAAACGATCACCCGGTAGGAAAGAATATTGGCAAGATCAATCTCTATGCACTTGAAAAGCAATTGAAAAGAAATCCATGGGTCTTGGATGCAGATATCTATCTTGACCAGCAAAATACACTTCATGTAGATGTTCAGCAACGAAGTCCCGTTGCCAGGTTGTTCAGTCCTGATGGCAATTCCTTTTATATAGACGACTCTCTTGCGATTCTGCCCATCAAAGTTTCGGATGCTGTTGAATTACCGGTGTTTACCAATTTCATGATCCATCCTGCCGGTGCCAAATACGCAGATACCTTGTTGATGAAAAGAATCACCGGATTTTCAGGGGTTATCCTCAAGGAACCTTTCTGGATGGCACAAATAGAGCAGGTTAACATCAATCCCGACGGAAGTTTTGAAATGATCACACAGATGGGTGACCAGACGGTTACGCTTGGGACAGGTGAAAACTGGGAAGACATGTTGGGGAAATTGAAAAAGTTGTACAGGCACTTGGGGGCTGAACATGGGTGGACAAAATATGAAACCATCGATCTGCAATTCAAGGATCAGGTGGTCTGTGTGAAGCGGGGAGTTCCTTACGCGTTGGTTGACAGCCTGCCAGCAGGAGACTCAATAAGCATGAAATCAATAACGGATAGTATCAATATAAAACACTAAAAAACATAACAGCGGAAAACATACCATTATGACACAAGAGCAACCCATCATCGTAGGCCTCGACATCGGTACCACCAAGATCGCAGCGATTGCCGGAAGAAAAAATGAGTTCGGAAAACTGGAGATCCTTGGATTTGGATTGGCCAGCAGCAATGGTGTTCAACACGGCATGGTGTTGAACATTGATCAGACCATCAAGGCCATTGAAACAGCCTTGAAAAATTGTTATGCTTCGAACCCCGGATTGGAGATCAATGAAGTCTATGTTGGCATTGCAGGACATCACATCAAAAGCCTGCAGACAAGAGGCGATATGGTCAGAAGGATCACGGATGATGAGATCAAACAATTTGAGATCGATCAGTTGATTGCCGATCAGTACAAAACCTATATCCCTGCCGGTGATCAGATCATTGATGTCATTCCCCAGGAGTATACTGTTGACAATATCCAAAACATAGCAGATCCAATCGGTTATACCGGTGTGAAAGTGGGTGCCAATTTCCATATCATCACCGGTGATCGCAATGCCATCCGCAACATCAACAGAAGTGTTGAAAAAGCCGGATTGCGTGTGAAGGATCTCATGCTTCAGCCTTTGGCTTCTTCTGCCGCTGTCATGAGTGAGCAGGATATTGAAGCCGGCATAGCCATCCTGGATATTGGTGGCGGTACAACCGATCTCGCAGTTTTCCACGAAGGGATCCTCAAGCATACAGCGGTCATTCCTTTTGGCGGTGAGAACATTACCAATGATATCAAAATGGGACTTGGTGTATTGAAGACGCAGGCTGAATTGATGAAGGTGCAGTACGGCAGTGCACTGGCAGATGCAGCACAGAACAATGCCTTCATCAAAATACCAGGCTTGCGTGGTCTTCCTTCAAGGGAGATATCCGTGAAAAACCTGGCTTCCATCATTCAGGCGAGGATGAGTGAGATACTCGCTTTTGTGACCTTTCATCTCAAGCAGGTGGGACTCGACAACAAGATGCTCAATGGCGGCATTGTGCTAACAGGCGGTGGTTCTCAGCTCAAACACCTTATACAGTTGACTGAATATGCAACCGGTTTGAATGCCCGCATAGGTTATCCCAATGAACACCTGGCAGTAAATCATTTGTCAGAGCTCGAAAAGCCTATGTATGCAACTTGTATTGGTCTTATCCTCAAAGGGTATAATATCTATGAGAACAATTACAAGCGCATGTATCCTGATCAACAACAGGTCATTCTCAAACCCATTGGAAGCAGTCCTGCAACCACTGTTGAGGAAACGCCTGAGGTCGCGTCCAATCCCATCAAGCGTACCAAAACATTGTCTGACCTGATGAACAAGATGAAAGACGGACTCATTGATCTCTTCAAGGAAGAAGGTGACAATCATCTCTGATTTTAACATAAACCCAAAACGAAACCCCATTAAATCTCCAAATATGATACAATTCGACCTACCCCTGGCACAATCCTCCATCATCAAAGTAATCGGTGTTGGTGGCGGCGGCAGCAATGCAGTGAATTACATGCACAGTCTCGACATCGAAGGAGTCGATTTCATCGTCTGTAATACAGACGCCCAGGCCCTTGCTTTGAGCAAAGTTCCCAATAAGATCCAACTGGGTCCTTCGCTGACACAGGGATTGGGTGCAGGAGCAAATCCCGAAATCGGAAAGCAGGCTACACAGGAAAGCCTGGAAGAGATTCGCCGCATATTGGAAGTCAATACCAAAATGGCTTTCGTTACTGCCGGAATGGGTGGTGGAACCGGAACTGGCGGTGCTCCTATCATTGCCAAGATTTGCAAGGACATGGGTATCCTGACAGTCGGAATTGTTACTACTCCTTTTTCCTATGAGGGAAAGAAAAGAGCCTTGTTTGCCGAAGCAGGTATCAAAGAACTGAAATCTCAAGTGGATACATTGCTGGTAATCAGCAATGACAAATTGAGACATCAATTTGGAAACCTCACCATGAGCGCTGCTTTGTCAACCGCCGATAATGTCTTGTCTACAGCTGCAAAATGCATTACTGATGTGATCAATACAACCGGGCAAATCAATGTCGACTTCGCGGATGTTTGCACAGTGATGAGAAATGGGGGTGTAGCCATTCTTGGAAGTGCCAGGGCCAAAGGAGAGGACAGGGCACAAATGGCCATCGAGCAGGCACTGAATTCACCATTGCTGAACGACAACGATATCCGTGGTGCCAAGTGGGTATTGATCAACATCAATTCCCGAGCCGGTGAAACCGAGTTTACCATGGATGAAGTAGAAACCATCCAGCAATACTTGCTTACACAGGCTGGTCCGGATGCAGATGTGATACTTGGATTGGGATATGACGACTCTTTGGGGGATGAGATCAGCATAACCATCATCGCTACAGGGTTTGAGCAAAAATCACCCTTTGGAGAGAAACCTGAAGCCAAGCAAGAAGAAGTAAAGGATGAGAGGATCATGTTCACACTGGATATCAATCCTCAGCCAAAGCCTGAAATAGTTTCCCTGTTGCCAGTAGAAGAAAAGCAAGTAGTGGAAGAAACTTCGGTTTTGGAAGAAACGCCTGTTCAAATCCTGATAGAAGAGCCAGTTCAAGCCCTTGAGGAAGAGCCAGTTCACACCCCGGTTGAAGAACCTGTTACCGCTTCTCTAGAAACCATTCAGGAGACCCTCATTGAAATGCCAGTTCTGGTGGAAGAGAAAGAGGAGATTGCTGCAGAACAATTGGAAGAAGAGCCAGTGGTTGAAGAGGTTGTTGAAATGGAAGCGGAAAAGCCCATCATCTTTGAATTGGATCTCGGAATAGTTGATCAGGAAGAAGAGGCTGCTGCAATGGAATTGCCATCTTATCCAGCGGTAACAGAAGAAGTGAAAGCTATTCAACAGGAGGTTGTTGCCGAAACAGAAAAGCCCATAACAACTCCAACAGGATTTTTGGTGAAACCTGCCATGATCTACGTTGAAGAGTCCAAAGAAGAAGCTTCCCTTGAGTTGGTGACCAAAGAAGAAATGGCTCCTGTTTCTATGGTAGAGGAAAAACCGGTAGAACCTATTGCTGAGATCCGCACAGCCCAAGTCGAAGCCGATAGTTCTTTGCCGGAATCCATTGAGTTGGTTTATCATGACGAGGAGATAAAGGATTTCACTCCAGCAGTAGAGGAACCTGTATTTGAAGCACCTTTGATCGATACGCCAACTGTTTTTGATGAAGCAGGCGCACAAAAGGCAAGGGCTGCAGAACGTCTTCAGAAATTGAGAAATCTCTCTTTTAATTTCAACTCATCTGATGCCAGCAGTGAATATGAAAATATCCCTGCCTATGTAAGGCATAATCTTCAGGTCCACAATACTACCCTGGCTTCAGTAGAAAAGTTCTACAGCAGTTATGCAGTGGGCACCGACGAAAACAATGTGGCTCAGATCAGCACCATCAATACCTTCCTGGAGGGAAAGAAACCCGACTGATCAAAAACCCCACCGTACCATACCAACCCCGATTGATCCGTCGGGGTTTTTTTTATTGTAATTTTGTCAAAATCTTTACCCATGCCCACAGTAATGATCACAGGAGGAACCGGTATGATCGGTACAGCATTGAGCCGTCACCTGTTGCAGCAGGGATATGATGTGATCATCCTTTCCCGCAATCCGCTGGAAACCGCATCGGTTTACAAATCGGGTGAACAGGAGAACAGTTTTCGTCCCAGTGGCAAGATCTTTTACGCAAAATGGGATACGGATAAAATGACCATCGATCCTCAGGCCATGGCACAGGCAGATCATATTGTTCATCTTGCAGGTGAAGGAGTGGCAAAGAAAAGGTGGACCAAAAAGCGAAAAGAAGAGATCCGATTGAGCAGGACCAAATCCAGTGAATGCCTTTTCAAATGTTTGTCGGAACAACCCAATAAAGTTCGTTCTGTTATCTCTGCATCAGCGATTGGTTGGTATGGGCCTGATAACGGAACCCCCTTCAAAGAAGAGGATCCTGCCGCTACGGATTTTTTGGGAAGTACCTGTAAGGCTTGGGAAGACAGCATAGAAAAGATAAAAGTATTGGAAAAGCGGTTGGTCAAGTTTCGTTTGGGAATTGCCTTGAGCAATGAAGGCGGAGCCTTGGTGGAGTTCAAGAAACCCGTGCGTGCAGGTGTGGCGGCTATCCTGGGATCAGGTGAACAGATCGTAAGTTGGATCCACATCGATGATCTTTGCAGGGCATTCATCCATGCCTTAGAGACACCTGAGATGTCGGGCGTTTACAACTTGGTGGCACCCCATCCCACTTCCAACAAAAATCTGACCTTGGGAATTGCCCATTCCATGAATGGCAATCTTTTCCTGCCCATGCATGTTCCTTCTTTTCTATTAAAGTTGATCATGGGGGAAATGAGCATTGAGGTATTGAAAAGTACGACCGTCGACAGCTCAAAGCTTCAACAATCGGGCTTCAATTTTATCTATACCAACATAGGTGCAGCCCTCAAGCAGCTGGTAGGTTAGTGGTGAAGGATGGTTGCATCCGATGATATGTCCAAGGTATACTGTTGCCCAATGACTACCGCCAGGTTTTCTTTTTCATGACTGATCGGAAAGCCAAATGCCTTGGGATAGTTGTATTCCCTTACATGTTCCAAGATGATATCATACGCTGATTTTCCAAAGGGTCTTTCGGTATCCTTGCAATCGGAAAATCCTCCAATGATCAATCCTTTCAATTTGTCCAATTTACCGGCTCGCTTCAATTGCAACATCATCCGGTCGATATTGTACAGCTGCTCTCCGATATCCTCCAGGAACAAGATCTTCCCCCTGGTATCATAGGCTGCATTCGTTCCTATCGAATGGGCCATCAGACAAAGATTGCCTCCTATCAATGTTCCCCGTACCTTCCCGTGATGGTTGAAGGGATGAGGCTTTGACATGAATTGAACCGGTTTGCCTTCCAGTGCATCTTTCAAGGAAAGAGTATACCGATTGATTCCATTGTCTTCATTGAAGGCACCCGACATGGGGCCATGTATGCTCGCCACCTGAAGCTGTTGGTGCAGGTAGCCGTGCAGCACTGTGATATCGCTGAATCCGATGATCCATTTTGGTTTTTTCAAAAAACGTTTCCAGTCAATCTGATCAAGAATCCGGGTAGTGCCATAACCGCCCCTGCCAAAAAGAATCGCTTTAACAGCGCTATCATCCAGCATGTGCTGCAGATCGGATAATCTTGCTGCATCGGATCCTGAAAAATAATTCCTGGATTTTCCCCCAACGGTTTTGCCTTTGATCACTTTGTATCCCCATTTTTTTAAGGTGCGGATGCAGGCAGCAGCTTTCTCTGCAGGCATGTAACCTGCCGGACAAACGATGGCAATGGTATCTCCGGGTTGGAGGGGCTGGGGGTAAGATAGGGTCATGCGTTAATTATGATAGGGCAAGTTAGCACAATTGACTAATTTTGGCACTTACCAATGATTTGAATTGTGAGTCCCAAACGCTACCTGATTACCTCAGCCCTTCCTTACGCTAATGGGCTTAAGCATATTGGCCATTTGGCAGGAGCTTATATCCCTGCCGATATCTATGTCCGTTACCTGCGGGCACAAAAGCGCGACGTGGTATTTGTTTGCGGTAGTGATGAACATGGCACAGCCATTCCGATTCAGGCGATGAAAGAGGGCACCACAGCCCAGGCCATCATCGACAAGTACCATCAGGCCATGAAAGAAGACTTCGCTGATCTCCAGATCAGTTTCGATGTTTATCACCGTACCTCCGATCCCCTGCACCACGAAACTTCCCGGGAATTCTTTACCTACCTCCATGATCGAGGAGAATTGGAAACCAAGGAAACAGAACAATATTATGATGAAGCCTCTTCTACTTTTCTGGCTGACCGCTTCATCAAAGGAACCTGTCCCCATTGCAAAAGCGATCGTGCTTTTGGCGACCAGTGTGAATCCTGCGGCACGGCATTGAGTCCTGATGAACTGATCAATCCAGTCAGCACCATCAGCGGACAAGCACCGGTGAAGAAAATGACCAGTCACTGGTACCTGCCGCTGGCCAAGCACGAAGCATTTTTGAAAGATTGGATCCTGACCCAACACAAGGATGATTGGAGAGCATCAGTTGTAGGACAATGCAAAAGCTGGATTGAAGGCGGATTGCAATCCAGGGCAGTGACACGTGACCTGAATTGGGGAGTCAAGGTGCCGTTGGCCGATGCCGAAGGCAAAGTACTGTATGTATGGTTTGATGCCCCCATTGGATACATATCTGCAACGAAGCAATGGGCTATCGATAACAACAAGGACTGGAAGCCTTATTGGTACGACAACGAGACACAACTGGTGCACTTTATTGGTAAGGATAACATCGTTTTTCATTGCATTATTTTCCCCACCATGCTCAAATTGCATGGTAATATCCTGCCAACCAATGTGCCTGCCAATGAATTCCTCAACCTAGAAGGGGATAAGATGAGCACCAGTCGCAATTGGAAGCTGGAGATGCGCGACTACATCAACGATTTTGTGAAAAAGGAAAATGGCGGAGAGCAATGCGTAGACATGCTCAGGTATTATCTCACGCAAATCGCACCAGAGTCGAAGGATAGTGAATTCACCTGGAAAGGATTTCAGGATGCAGTAAACAGTGAACTGGTTTCGATCTTTGGCAACTATGTCAACAGAACTTTTGTGCTGATGCACAAACTCTGTAATGGAAAAGTGCCCACCTTTCATGTAGAAGTAGCTGATGAAAAAGACCAGCAGATCGCAAATGATATCCTGGCGACCAAAGAAAAAGTTGAAAGTTCCCTTGAGCAATACCGTTTTCGGGAAGCCCTTTTTGAAGTGATCGATCTTGCCCGCAAAGGCAATCGTTACATGCAAGAAAAAGAACCCTGGATTGTTGCCAAAGGATTGGCCGAGGATCCTTCCAAACAACAATTGATTGACAACAGTTTGCATCAATGTTTGCAATTGACGGCCAATCTCGCCATACTCATCCAACCCTTCCTGCCGGCAACTGCCAAGAAAATGTGTTACATGATGAAGGTGGTGGATAAGATGCTGGATTGGGAAAATGCCGGCAGCATGAAACTGCTCAGTGTGGGGTACAGTCTGCGGGAACCTCAGCTGCTGTTCAGAAAAATTGAAGACCAGGAGATTGCAGCACAAATCGAAAAACTCAAATCAGGAGCCATGCAAGCCGCACCAGAACCAGCAAAAACAAATGATTCAACTGCACCCCTTCATGACCTCAAAGCAGAGATTGTATTGGATGACTTTGGGAAAATAGATTTGCGGACCGGTATCATCACTGCGGCTCAAAAAGTTCCCAAGGCTGACAAGCTTTTACAATTGGAAGTGGATCTTGGATTTGAAACGAGAACGATCCTGTCTGGCATTGCCATGCATTTTGACCCTGAAGCTGTAGTGGGGCAAAAAGTGGTGGTGGTAGCCAATCTTGCTCCCCGTAAAATGAGGGGCATCGATAGCAATGGCATGATACTGATGGCCGAAGATGCAGACGGAAAATTGCATTTTGTTTCAGCAGGTGAGGCTGCCAAGGGAGGTTGGAAAGTTTCCTAACATGAAATTATCCATACATAAGGTTGCCATACTCGGATCCGGGATCATGGGTTCTCGCATCGCCTCCTTGTTTGCAGGCATAGGCATACCTGTTCTCTTGTTGGATCGTGCGGCACAAGATACTATTGCCGGAGAAGCTTCCTCCAAACGCAATGCATTGGTAAATGATGCATTGAAAAAAGCATTGACAGCTACTCCTTCACCCATATATTCAAAAGATGGTGTGAAGTTGATCCGTACAGGAAATTTTGAGGATGACATGTCTTTGATTGCGCAATGCGACTGGATCATTGAAGCCATTGTTGAGCGACCGGATGCAAAAGCTGCCCTGTATGAACAGGTAGAAAAATTCAGAAAGCAGGGAAGCATTGTTTCCACCAATACATCTGGCATTCCCATTCATCTGCTGATCAAAGGAAGATCTGAAGGTTTTCAGCAACATTTTTGCGGAACCCATTTCTTCAATCCCCCCCGATACCTGCAACTGCTGGAGATCATCCCAACGAAATACACGGATCCAAAGCTGGTGAGTGCCTTGGTGCATTTCGGTGACCTGCATTTGGGCAAAACCACCATCCTTTGCAAGGATACACCTGGATTTGTGGCCAACAGGATTGGCACCCATGCCTTTCTCTCCACACTGCATGCCATGGAGAAAACAGGCTTGTCCATTGATGAAGTGGATGCACTGACAGGACAACTCATTGGACGTTCCAAATCAGCTACTTTCCGGACTGCGGATATTGTTGGGCTGGATACTTTGGCCTTTGTTGCGAAGGGACTGCACCAGTTTTGCATCGATGATGAATCCCGTGATCAATTGATGCTTCCCGCATGGGTTGAAAAAATGCTGCAACAGCAATGGCTGGGAGACAAGACCAGACAAGGTTTCTACAGGAAATCTACGGATGCGTCCGGAAAGAAAATATTTCTATCCATCCAGCCCGACAGCCTGGAATACACGCTACCCAGGAGGACAAGATTTGCTGCGGTAGATGCTGCAAAAAACAATGAAGATATCCGCGAACGGATCAAAATATTGCTGTCTTCAGATGACAAAGCCGGAGATTTTCTCCGCGATCTTTTTTACCGCATGTTCGCCTACGCATCCCATCGTGTGCCGGGTGTGGCAGACAATGTACATACAATCGATGCTGCCATCAAAGCTGGATTCGGATGGGAACTGGGTATTTTTGAGACCTGGGATCTGATGGGTTTGGAGACCACCCTTGAAAAGATGAAAGCGAGTGGACACCTGCCCGCCAGCTGGGTGGAAGACATGGTCAACAAGGGCAATGGATGTTTTTACAAACTAAACATTGGCAAACCCTTCGCTTATGCTCCTGCTTTATCCGAATATATTCCCACACAAACTCCGCAACAGGAGCGTGCCTTCCTGGTCATGCGAAATTTTGCGGAACAAAAAATTTGGGAGAACAACGCTGCTCGGGTTTATCATCTTGGTGATGAAGTGATTGGACTCGAATGGTATACCAAGATGGGAAGCATCGGTGCTGAAGTGCTGGAAGGGATGCAGACTGCTATCGGCATTGCAGAAAAAAAATTCAAGGGATTGGTCATTGCCAATGAAGGCCCCCATTTTTCTGCTGGTGCGAATGTGGGCATGATCCTCATGCTGGCCATGGAAAAAAAACACGAACAGCTTGAACAGGCCATCAAAATTTTTCAGGATACGATGATGCGGGTCAGGTATTCCGGAGTGCCGGTGGTCATTGCGCCGCACGGACTATCCCTGGGTGGTGCCTGTGAGATGAGTTTGCATGCAGACAGGATCTGTGCTTCAGCAGAAACCTATATGGGTCTGGTAGAAATGGGTATCGGCGTGATACCCGGAGGAGGGGGTACCAAAGAGTTTGTGTTAAGGGCATCAGATGAGATGCATGAAGGAGAGCCAGAAACCATTACCCTGAAAAATAGATTTGAAACCATCGCCCTCGCCAAAGTATCCACTTCGGCAGAGGAGGCTTTTGAAAATGGGATATTCCGAGAAGGACGAGATTTGGTGATCATGAATCCCAACAGGAGAATGGGAGAAGCCAAGCAATCCGTTGTTTCACTCTTTGAAGAAGGATATCGAAAACCCCAGGAACGAACTGATATAAAGGTGTTGGGAAAATCCGGATTGGGCACCCTTCTTGCTGGCATCCATATCATAGAAGCCTCCGGATATGCCACCGGGCATGAGGCCAAGGTGGCCCGTAAACTGGCCTATGTCATGTGTGGAGGAGAGATCAGTGAGCCGGCATTCGTATCTGAGCAATATTTACTCGCACTGGAAAGAGAGGCTTTTCTCAGTCTCTGTACCGAACCCAAATCCATGGAAAGGATGCAATCGGTTTTGAAAGGCGGTAAGCCGATTCGCAACTGATGTCATGCATTTGTCATTCTCTAGTTTGATCTTCAACAAAATGTTTCCTGAATTGTCTTAATCTTAATTTCGCGCAAAATTCGAGGAAATGGGTAATTCACATCTGCAGCAATTGGAAACAGCCATTGCACCGCTCAGGGAAAAATTGGTCGATCATCCGGTATACGCAGAGATCCGGGATCTGGAAGGTTTGCAATCGTTTATGGAAAGCCATGTCTATGCAGTATGGGATTTTATGTCACTCCTGAAGGCATTGCAAATCAACCTGACCTCTGTCTCCCTGCCTTGGATGCCGGTTGGACACCCTGCCACACGTTACCTGATCAACGAGATCGTTACCGGAGAAGAGAGTGATGTGGACGAACAAGGCAATCGGATCAGTCACTTTGAACTCTACTTGAAAGCCATGGAACAAGCAGGAGCCAACACCCAGCCCATCCAAACCCTGATCCAATCCTTGCAGGCAGGAAAAAACATCCAGGATGCACTGAAGCTTGACCTTATACCTGAAGCTGCACGAAATTTCATGCAATTCACCTTTGATACCATCGGCACCGGAAAACCTCATTTGATGGCAGCTGTCTTCACCTTTGGGCGCGAAGACCTGATTCCTGACATGTTCATCAGTCTTATCAAAGAATTGAAAAAACAATTTCCTGATAAAGTCGATATCTTCCAATACTATATCGAAAGGCATATCGAAGTGGATGGCGGTCATCATGGTGAGTTGGCCTTGCAAATGACACAAGATCTCTGTGGTGGTGATGCAGCAAAATGGGAGGAAGCCACAAAAGCGGTAAAGCAGGGACTTTTAGCCCGCATCCAGCTTTGGGATGCCATCCGCACGGAAATGTCTGTTGCCTGATATCCAGGCTCACCCTATTTTAAACCCCATCATCGTTCAACGAAATTCAGTTTTCAGGAGGATTTCATTAACTTGGTCATTCCTAAAACTGAACCATGAGAAAATTCATTTTTCTGGCCTTGTCACTGGCCATCCTTGTTGATGCGTCCGCACAAAAGAAAAAAGCTGCTGAAGCAAAACCATCCGCACCTTCCGTTTATGATGCAAGTCTCTTAAGCAATGTAAAATACCGTTTGCTCGGTCCTTTTCGCGGTGGCAGAAGTGGTGCAGTGGCAGGAAGCTATAAAAACAAAAATACTTTCTATTTTGGCGCAACCGGAGGGGGTGTTTGGAAATCAACCGACGCTGGAAACAACTGGAAGAACATTACGGATAAATATTTTGGCAGCTCCATTGGAGCAGTCGAAGTAGCTCCTTCCAATGAAAACATGGTCTATGTAGGAGAGGGTGAGAATACCATGCGTGGAAATGTTTCCGAAGGTTTGGGGGGCATGTGGAAATCAGAAGATGCCGGCAAGACCTGGAAAAACATCGGACTGAAAGAGGGAAGGCATATCACCAACATCATCATCCATCCAAGCGATCCCAATACTGTTTGGGCTGGCGTTATGGGACATCTTTTTGGTCCCAATAAGGAAAGAGGAATTTTCAAAACCACCGATGGTGGCAAAACATGGAAACAGGTATTGTATGTGAACGAACAGACTGGATGCAGTGACCTTGTGATGGAACCCGGCAATCCATCGGTATTGTACGCTGGTACTTGGAGGTTGATCCGGACTCCGTATAGCCTGGAGAGTGGAGGAGAAGGAAGTGGATTGTGGAAGAGCGTGGATGGGGGAGAAACCTGGACCAACATTAGCTCAACAAAAGGGTTGCCCAAGGGCATTTGGGGCATCGTGGGTGTTGCCGTGGCTCCTTCGAATGTAGACAAGATCTATGCCATCATCGAGAACGAGAAAGGCGGCCTCTACATGAGTGCTGATGGAGGACAATCTTGGAATCTACAGAGCGGTGACAACAATATTCGCCAGCGTGCCTGGTACTATACAAAAGTATTTGTCGATCCCAAGAATGAAAACATTGTATACTGCCCCAATGTAAACTTTATGAAAAGTCGCGATGGCGGCAAGACCTTCCAATCGCTTCGTACGCCGCATGGAGATCACCATGATCTTTGGATCGATCCGGAAGATGGCAAGCGCATGATCGTGGCAGATGACGGTGGTGCACAGGTTAGTTTTGATGAAGGCAACAATTGGAGTACTTACATGAACCAGCCTACCTCCCAACTGTATCGCGTTACAACCGATAATTCTTTCCCTTACAGGGTGTTGGCTGCGCAACAAGACAACTCAACCCTGCGCATCCGCTCCGCCACTTACGGCAGTTATATCACCGAACAGGATTGGGACGTCACAGCCGGTTCTGAAAGTGGATATGTAGTGGCAGATCCCACCAATCCTGATATTGTCTATGGCGGAAACTATGGTGGTTATCTTTCTCGTCTGGATCACAGAACGGGTGAGAACAGGGCGGTATCAGTATGGCCTGACAATCCCATGGGTGCCGGTGCCGATGTGCTCAAGTATCGTTTTCAGTGGAACTTCCCCATTTTCTTTTCACCGCACAATCCCAAACGATTGTATGCGGCCGGCAATGCTCTGTTCATGACGGAAAATGAGGGAGCAAGCTGGACCCAGATTTCTCCGGATCTGACCACCAATGATAAGGCCAAGCAGCTCTCCAGTGGTGGCCCCATTACCAAAGACAATACCTCCGTTGAGTACTATTGTACCATCTTCACTGCAACAGAAAGTGAATTGGAAAAGGATCTGTTGTGGACAGGCAGTGATGACGGATTGGTCAATATCAGCCGAGACGGTGGAAAGACCTGGGCCAATGTCACACCCAAAGATGCTCCCAAATGGATCATGTGGAATGCTATCGAAGTAGATCCCTTCAAAAAGGGAGCTGCCTATATCACCGGTACCCGTTACAAGCTGGATGACTATGCTCCTTATGTGTACAAGACAGAAGATTACGGACAAACCTGGAAGCCGATCACCTCAGGCATTGATCCCATGCATTTCACAAGGGTCGTGCGTGCCGATAAAAAACGCCAGGGACTTCTCTATGGGGGAACAGAATTTGGCATGTATATCAGCTATGATGATGGTGCCAGCTGGCAAAGTTTTCAATTGAACCTTCCCATTGTTCCCATCACCGATCTTACCATCAAGAACAACGATTTGATTATTGCAACACAAGGAAGGGCTTTGTGGGTTGTTGATGACTTGTCCATGGTGCAGCAATTGGATCCATCCATCAAAACAAAATCACTTTTTGCATACAAGGCAAATCCAGCGTATCGCATGCCATCTTCTATGGGTAGGTGGGGAATGAATGCCAGTGCTCCTGCCAATGTGGGTTCGAATCCTGCAAAGGGACCGGTTTTGAATTTTTATGCTGCCAATGTAACTGACTCCAGTACAGGATCAGTAGCCATTTTGGACAAGAACAAAAAGTCGATCAGCAGAGTGACCACTGAATCCAAAAACAATCCACTCAAAGTGAAAAAAGGAAACAATCAATTTGTATGGGACATGCAATATCCTGGAGCAGAAAGGATTGAAGACCTGATCCTCTGGAATGGTGTACCGGGCACCATCACCGCCATTCCTGGAAATTATACAGCCGTGGTGCGTGTCGACAAAGATTCTGTTGAAATACCTTTTACCATTTTGGCTGATCCCAACTACCATTGCAGCCAGGCAGATTACGAAGCACAACTCGATTTCCTGCTGCAGGTTCAGGGAAAGTTCAATGAAACCATGAAAGCCATCAAGGATATTCGGGCAGCGAGAACCCAGATGAATGATTTTGTGGGCAAACAAGGGAAAGATTGTCCCAAAGAACTGAAGCAGATGGCAGACAGCCTTTCCAAAGCGTTGACAGCGGTGGAAGAAAAACTGCACCAGACCAAGGCCAAGAGCGGACAAGATGTGTTGAATTTCCCTATCCGTTTGGATGATAAATTGGGGGGAGTCTATGACATGGCCAGTAGCGGCAATATGGCTCCCAGCAAACAAGCCAGGGATGTATATGCTGAATTGTCTGCCCAGGTAGATGCAGAAATCAAAACACTCAAAGGTATTTTGGATACTGGATTGAAGGCCTTCAACCAAATGGTTAGGGAGAAGGCAGTTCCAGTGGTTGTTGTAAAATAATTTTATTTCACCACTGGCCTTACCCCTGTTGTGGCACCACCATTCAGGGTCATGTCATGCGGCTTGTTGGTCTTCCAGCCACCGCGGGTAAAGTCAGGGACATCAACAGATTTAGAGCGGTTGACAACTGACTTTTCGCTGAGTGGGAATACGGAACTCCAGGCGGCGGCATCGTATACGTCCTGATCCAATGGCAATCCATTGCGCAAGCAATCGATCAGCCTCCAGTCCATGATGAAGTCCATGCCTCCATGTCCCCCTACATTCTTGGCGATTTCACCAATATGCTTGACGATAGGGGGGGTGTATTTGTCCTGCAATTCTTTCAGTTCTTCTGGTTTCAACCAACCATGTCCCAAAGCGATGCGTTCAGGGCCAGGCCATTTTTGTGCAGCACCCTTGGTGCCACTTACCAGGTGGATCCTGGAATAAGGACGAATGGTGGATACGTCATGTTGTACCATCAAAGTTTTGCCCAGGTCTGAGCGAATGATGGTGGTGTTCATGTTTCCTCTGTACTTCTTTCCCTGGTAGGGTTTGAAGAAATCATCTTTGGCAGCCATTTCATCAGCCAATTTACCCAATGTAAAATCATTGGTGCTCATGCTCACCAGGTGATCAAACTTATCGCCACGGTTGATGTTCATGCATTGTGCAATGGGGCCCAGTCCATGCGTGGGATAAAGACTGCCATTGTGTTCAATGTTTTCTTTCAAACGCCACATATCGGCATATCCTTTCTTGTTGAAAAGATAGTCCCGGCTCAAATCGTGTATATAGGCACCTTCTGCATGTACGATTTCACCAAACATGCCATTGCGGGTCATGTTGAGGGTCAGCAATTCAAAGAAATCATAGCAGCAGTTTTCCAGCATCATCATGTGCTGTTTGGTCTTCTCTGAGGTCTCCACCAGCTCCCAGCATTCATCGATGGTCTTGGCTGCAGGTACTTCAGAGGCTGCATGTTTGCCATGTTTCATGGCGTATACAGAGATGGGTGTGTGAAGGTGCCAGGGAGTTGTCACATAGACCAAGTCAAGCTCATTTGATTCACAGAGTGCCTTCCATCCTTCTTCTCCGGAATAGGCCTTTGCCTTGGGCAATCCTTTTTTGGCGAGGATGTTCTGTGCCTTTTCCACTCTGTCGGGATATTTATCACAGAGGGCTTTGATCTCCACTCCCTCAATATAACTGAGTCTGTCAACTGCTCCAGGGCCCCTCATGCCCAAGCCAACGATGCCCACCCTCACGGTGGGTAATTTTGGAGCAGCATAGCCACACATGTTGAATGCTGCTGTTCCATGGGAATGATTTGATTCATTTGCATTTGCGTCGTTGGGAAGGGCAGTTGCCAGGGCACCAGTACCCAGTGCCACATTGCGAAGAAAGGAACGTCTGTTGGTTGACATGGTTGTTATTTGTGTAGATGAGGAACTGAAGATAATGAAAATTGAAGAAGAGCAGTATACTTAAACGAGTAATTCTATCAGAGATTCAACCAGTAGTTCATCTTGAAAACCAATGCCCTGTTTTTGTTCTTCATGAAGGGATCGGTGAAATAGTTGTCGCTGTATACCAGGAACAGATCGCTCATGGGTTTGTATCGCCATTGCAACCGGCTGTTGATGTTGAAATTGTTCCGCTGGTTGTTGTATTGCAGGAAGGTGGTCCAAAATAGATTGTTGGTGAAATTCACTTCGATCCTGGGTGCGATCAGGAACAGGTTATTTTTGCCATAGGGTTCTGGAAATTTGAGGTTAGCTTGCTGGAGGCTCATGCTGAAATTGCCCCAGGGTTGAACACGGAGGGTAGCACTCAATTCATAGCGAAAGATACGGCCATTGAAAAATTGTCCGGATTCTACATCTGTTTTGAAATAGAGTTTTTTTCTGCTGTCGGTATTGTAGGTCCATCCAAAGGAAGGCGCTGCATATCTTCCCGGTGGGATGGGTTTTCCCTCTGTAAAGGACGTATTGAATAGCAAGTTGTTCACGTTGTCATGAACATGAAAAATCATGTTGGAGGTGTTTTTGAAAAACAGACGGAATTCAAGGTCGTGGTTTCTTTCGTTCAAGCCTCCATCGAGGTTGTATATAAGAAAATTTTCAAGACTGATCATGAACTGATTGAGTATCCCCTTTTTGGGAAAAAAGGTATAGCTTGATTGATTGAAAAGCAGGTAGAACCCTTTTCTGATATTGGTATCCAGCAGGGCATCATAATTGTTCACGCGGTTCACAAAGCCCATGTCTGCATAGTAGTTATCTGTGATCCGTCCTCCATCAAAAATAAGGTTCAGTTTTTTACTGAAATAGCCAGCACCGACATTGCTATAGTTTTCTGGTGTAGATATGGTTGGTTTATAGGATTGATGATGGCCTGCCCATGCATTCCACCTGCCTGACTGGTCAATGAAATTGTATTCCATGCCTGCATTTCTGCCATAGGCATCCATCGGATCTTTGATCTTGTTGTTCCTGTCCTCTATTCCCTGTCGGTTGAGAAAATAACCTTTGAGTATCGATCTTTTTTGAACCTGCTGGTTGAAGCTGAAGGCAGTATAATTCTGTGATACTGATTCATCCGTCGCACGGGTTTGCATGTTCATCAAACCTATTCTGGTTTTTTGAGAAATGTTTCCGCTGATCCTGGCACCCGCCAATATGGGGATCTTGTTTCCATTGTTGTCCAATCCAATTGTTCTGGAATAGAAGGGCCTGATGGGAGGGATGCCATAACTCGCAAAGAGATCGCTGTTTTCCAGAAAGAAAGTCCTTCGTTCCGGAAAGAAAATATCAAACCTCGTCAGGTTGGTTACTTGTCTGTCTACTTCCACTTGCGAGAAATCCGGGTTGACGGTAAGGTCCAGGTTAAGGGAAGGGGTTAAGGCAACTTTTGCATCAAACCCGGCATTCAAATTTCTCTTACCAGCTTGTCGATTTTCTTTGTCGGTGTTGAAAGAGCCAGTGCTATAGGGAATAAGGGAAATATTGCTTTTGGGCGCGGAGGGTGGTTGGTCCCATACCAATGCACCTGAATAACCAAAATCAAAAAAATTGAAATTGAGGGGCATGTCGGTCCAGCTGGAATATTCATTGTTTTTCAAGTCAGACCTCAAAGCGTTGAATCCCCATTTTGCATTTCCTTCCTTGTAACGTAACGTACTGAAGGGAATGGCGATCTCTGCGATCCAGTGATCAGCGTGTCTTGCAGTCGCAGAATACCATTTGTTGTCCCAGCTAAAACTCATTTCATCCCCCTGGCCAACGTTGACCAGGTCTTCCGTTTGCACATTGTAGGGGGTAATGGAAAAGATGAATCCATTGGTTCTTTGGTTAACAGGATCCAAGGCAATGGACACCGCATCACTTTCATAGATCCCCTGGTCTCGTTTAAGGGTTTGGGCAATGTAAAAGCTGGTGTCCATGGCTTTGATACCAAAATAGATGAACTGCTGGTCGTAGGTAACTTTCACAAAAGTTTGCCGTTTGGGCCTGCCTTCATCATTGGGCCATTTCATGAAAAAATCCTTGGCCTCGTCTGCTGTCGTCCATGCTCCTTCGTCCAGCATCCCATCTATTTTTATCGACGTATTGGCTTTCCTGACCTGTACTTTAAATTGTTCCTGAAACTGCATGCCATTCTGAGACCATCCCATGAAGTGGGCAGTGACAACAAGGATTATAAAGACAAACAGGCTTTTGTACATATATATAATAGAAGAGGCAAATTTCGTGATTTATAAATGAAACCTGATGTCTTTTTGGTTCGATCGGGATTTTTGGCTGATCAATGGACTATGCATTTTTATTATCTTGAGCCATGCTCTATCGCTTCGCCTATGTTTTGATGTGGGTAACCTTCAGGATCTTTTTCAGGAGGATCGATGTTGTGGGCATTGAACAATTGCCCAAAGGGAAGCCGGTCATCCTGATCGCCAATCATCCGGCCTCTTTTTTAGATGCCATGGTGCTGGCTGTTTTCCTTCGGCGATCGCTTCATTTTTATGTAAGAGGAGATATTTTCTCTCATCCCATCGCCTATCGCATCTTAACCATCCTCCACATGATTCCCATCTATAGCAAGGAGCATGGTGATGGGATCCTGCAGAAGAACAAAAGGACTTTTGATCGCGGACGAAAACTATTGTCGAAAGGAAAAATGCTGTTGGTCTTTCCGGAAGGATTCAGTCGCCTTTCCAAAGAGCTGGCCCCACTAAAAAAAGGAGCAGCAAGGGTGGCATTGCAAACTGCCTTTGGCGATGGTCAGCAAACAGCTCTTCATATACAGGCTATTGCCATCAACTACTCATGGCATGGTCGCGGGGCGAGTCTCTTTATTCGGGTAGGAGAGAACATGCAGATTCAACATCATCAGGAAAAATATCTCAACAATCCGGCACAGGCCATCAATGCTTTGACGCAGGAAATGGAGGAGTTGTTTCATCGAAATGTGATCCACATTCAGGATGGCAGTCGAACAGGGCTGGCAGAAGAGTTGATGAGAATGAAATACAGAGATCCATCCTTTCAGTCCCATACTTTTTTTGATGTATCCCGATCGATTTGTGAAAAAGTTATGAACCTTGATGAACCATTGTACCATCAGCACTTAGGACTCTTGGACAAATACCAAAAGATCCTTTTGCGTTGGCGAACCAACGATCGCAGAGTAGCATCTTCCCATCCCAGTTTGAAGAACCTGATACTGATCTTTTTGATCCTGCCTTTTTTTCTGGTAGGATTGAGCCTGTGGTACATTCCTGGAACAATGGCAAAAAGGATCGCTGATAAAACGGTGACGCGGATTGATTTTTACACCAGTGTATATACAGGGGTTTTGGGAGTCATGGGACTGCTCTGGTGTACGGGTCTCTGCATTGCCGGCTGGTATTTATTCAGCTGGATAGGATTGGCATTGGCAATGCTTTCTCCTCTTTATGCTTATCTGGCTTTGTGGTGGCTGGATATGCTCAAGAGAGAACTCGCCCATCTGCGTTTCCGGGAACTGGAAGCAGTCAATCTTCGCCTGTCAGAAGAGCTCAACGAAATGCGAAATAGATTAATCTTTGAGTAAATCAGGTCTTCTTTCTGCTGTTCTTTTGAGGGCCTGTTCATGTCGCCACTCATCGATTTTTTTGTGATTGCCACTCATCAGCACTTCGGGCACTTTCCATCCCCTGAAATCTTCAGGCCTTGTATAAACGGGTGGCGCCAAAAGATTGTCCTGAAAGGAATCAAACAAGGCAGAGGTTTCATCGTTTAAAACGCCCGGTATTAGTCGACCGATAGCATCTACCATGACCGCGGCGCCCAGTTCTCCACCACTCATGACAAAATCCCCAATGGATACTTCCATGGTGATGAAGTGTTCCCTTATCCTTTGGTCGATGCCCTTGTAATGTCCGCAGATGAAGAGCAGGTTATTTTTTAGGGAAAGTCCATTGGCCATCCCCTGATCAAATTGTTTTCCATCGGGTGTCAAGTAGATGATCTCGTCGAATGGGTGAATCGTGTTCAACTCTTCAATAGCCTTGACCAGCGGTTCACACATCATGACCATTCCCGCACCGCCACCGAACTGATAATCGTCTACCATTCCGTATTCATTCACTGCCCATTTCCGAAGGTGGTGTACTGTTACATGAAGCAACCCTTTGTCAGCCGCTCTTTTCATGATAGAATGGGAAAAGGGACTTTCCAATAGTTCCGGTACGACTGATAAGATATGAATGTTCATGTCCTGGTTTGTATGATAAAATGCCTCCTGGGATTGCTTAGCCACCGATATAATCATCAAGGTCTCTTCTGTCTTTTTTTGTGGGTCTGCCGATTTTTGACAAACGCTTTCCGGAGTGAAAACTGGCTGCCTGGTAGGCAATCCTCTCTTTTTCTTCCGGAGGGGTTAGGTCTTCGTAGTTTTTGATGGCTTCGCTGTAAGCAACTCGGTTACCAAGAAGTCCGGTGACTTTTATTACCCAGCGCTTGTCATCTGTCTTCACCTCGTAAACATCTTCCAGTTTTACTACCCTTGAAGCCTTGACTGCATCCCCATTTGTTTTGATTCTCCCTTTGTCACAGGCAAGGGCTACTGCACTCCTCGTTTTGAAGAGGCGTATTGACCAAAGGTATTTATCGATGCGAAGTTTTTCCTTTTCCATTCCTCACTTTAGGGTTCCATTGGCAAAATTAGCGGTTTGACTATTAATGAAGTTTCCTATTTTGTTGGTTCAATTCTCAAGAATGAAAAAAATACTCATTGGTGCTTTCGTATTTATGCTGATGGCTGTTCCATTGACGGTGGTTTTTGCTCAATCAAAACAACAGTGGACAAACGATGGAGAAGCATTGATACGCTTGAAAAAAAATGCTTTGGTTGAAGAATCGGTTGAAACAGGAACGGACAGAAAAACACTCATTTCTCAGCAGGAATTTGGGGCCACCGATGTACTCAAAGCCTTTGATGATTTTACATGGCATGCCGCTTCCTCCCAGTTGTTGGTTTTTAACCATACAGCCAGGGTATGGAGATATAATACCAAAGGGGATTACTGGGTCTTCAACCTAAAAATGAAAAAATGGTTTCAGTTGGGGAAGGGTCTCCCTTCTCAATCCCTTATGTTTGCCAAGATCTCACCGGATGGTAAGCAGGTTGCCTACGTATCGCAATACAATCTTTATGTTGAAGATATTATCAGTGGCAAGCGAAGGGCGCTTACCACCAATGGCAACAGGCGCTTGATCAATGGAACATTCGATTGGGTTTATGAGGAAGAGTTTGCCTGCAGGGATGGTTTCCGTTGGAGTCCGGATGGCAAGCGCATCGCTTTTTGGCAGGTGGATGCAGCTGGTACCAAAGATTTCATGATGATAGACAATACGTCTGATATCTATTCAAAGCCCATTCCGGTTGAATATCCCAAGGTTGGGGAATCACCTTCCGCAGTTCGGATTGGGGTAGTGGATGTTGCCACCACCCAACTCCAGTGGATGAATATAACCGGGGATCAAAGACAACATTATCTCCCAAGAATGGAATGGGCTGGTGAAGGGGAGTTGATCATCCAACAACTGAATCGCAAGCAGAATCAAAGTATATTGTTCATGGCCAATGCTGTCAATGGCACCAGCTATCCTATTTACAAGGAAACAGATGAGGCCTGGATTGACATCTTGCCCTCTGTGGATGATGATTATCAATACGGTGGATGGGATTGGCTGAACAAGGGTCAATCATTTCTTTGGATGTCGGAAAAAGATGGATGGCGGCATTTGTACAATGTCACCCGAAATGGCAAGGAGGAAACCTTGGTTACAAAAGGCAACTTCGATGTAATCGAAATTGCAGCGATTCGGGAATGGGAAGGATATGTGTATTATTATGCTTCCCCGGACAATGCCACCCAGAAATATTTGTACCGATCAAAGCTAAATGGGGAAGGGAATGCAGAGCGATTGACGCCTGCCAATCAACCAGGCACACATGGCTACACGATCTCACCAACAGCTGATATCGCATATCATAGTTTTTCCAACCACAAGGTTCCTTTCATCACAGAAACGATTCGATTGAGTTCACACAAGGATGCACAGGGCCAAAGTAAAGTAAGTGATGCTGTGGCGGCTGCCAACGGTCGTGTTTCACCGGTGGAATTTTTCAAGGTCAAAACCGAAGAGGGAGTGGAGATGGATGGCTGGATGGTCAAGCCGGAAAACTTTGATCCTGCCAAAAAATATCCTGTAGTGTTTTTTGTTTACACAGAACCCGCCGGGGCCAATGTGATCGACCGTTTTGGAGTGGGTAGAAACCGTTTGTATGCAGGCGATATGCGAAAGGATGGATATGTCTATGTGTCGATCGACAACCGCGGCACGCCTGCTCACAAGGGCAGGCAATGGCGAAAGTCAATTTACCGGAATATCGGTATTGTGAATATTGATGATCAGGCAAAGGCTGCCAAAGAAGTTTTCAAAATGGGCTTCATCGATACCAGCAGGGTGGCTGTCTGGGGATGGAGCGGTGGTGGCTCTGCCACGCTCAACCTCTTGTTCCGTTATCCGGAGATTTACAAAACCGGAATATCGATCGCAGCCGTAGCTTATCAACTAACCTACGATAATATTTACCAGGAACGATACATGGGACTGCCACAGGAAAACCGCGAGGATTTTATCAAGGGTTCTCCCATCACCCATGCCAAGAATTTGAGGGGCAATCTATTGTACATTCATGGCACGGGAGACGATAATGTGCACTTCCAAAATGCTGAATTGTTGCAGAATGAGTTGATCAAATACAACAAGCAGTTTCAGTTCATGTCTTATCCCAACCGCAGCCACGGGATCTCAGAAGGGGAGGGTACGTCAAAGCACCTTTCAACGCTGTATACCAATTACCTCAAGCAGCACTGTCCTCCAGGGGCAAAATAAATGTCTATACAAAGATGAATGGGGTTGAGTCAAACACGTCAACCCCATTCATCTTTATTCAGCAAAGTACTGGTGAAAGAAAGGTATTGTTTCAATGCCCTTGTAGAAATTAAATATGTCATATTTCTCGTTGGGGGAGTGGAGGTTGTCGCTGTCCAGACCAAATCCCATGAATACAATCTTGATGCCCAGCTCCTTCTCAAAAAGAGAGCAAATGGGAATGCTGCCTCCTCCTCTGACGGGTACCGGTGATTTTCCGAACGTTGTTTCAATTGCTTTTGCTGCAGCCTGATAGGCCTTGGAGTCAATGGGGGTCAGATAGGGTTCTCCTCCATGGTGCTCCATCACTTTTACACTGACGCTTGGAGGAGCGATCTTCTTGAAATGCTCCAAGAGGAGTCCAGTAATTTTTTGGGAAGATTGATTGGGTACCAGCCTGGCAGATATTTTGGCTGTAGCTTTTGAAGGAAGAACGGTCTTCGATCCTTCGCCTGTATATCCTCCCCAAATTCCATTGACTTCCAGGGTAGGTCTGATGCCAGTTCTTTCGTTGGTTGTATAACCTGCTTCCCCATGAACTTCATGGATGCCAAGATCTTCTTTGAAAGCCTCCAGATCGAAGGGGGCTTTGCCCAACAAGGATCTTTCTGCTGTTGAAGCCTCCAGCACATCATCATAGAAACCCGGTATCGTGATCCGGTTGTTTTCATCATGACAAGAAGCGATCATCTTGGCAAGAATGGTTGCGGGGTTGGCTACTGCGCCACCATACACACCGCTGTGCAGGTCGCGGTTGGGACCTGTCACTTCCACTTCTATATAGCTGAGTCCCCGTACACCCGTATCAATGGAAGGGGTGTCCATGCTGATCATTGCCGTATCACTGATCAGCACTACATCCGCTGACAACAGATCCCTGTTGTTGATGACAAATTTTGCGAGGTTGGGAGAACCGATCTCCTCTTCTCCTTCAATGCAGAATTTGATATTGGTCTTGAGTAAATTCGTTTTCACCATGATCTCCAATGCCTTCACATGCATGTAGAATTGGCCTTTGTCGTCACAGGCTCCTCTTGCAAAGATCTTTCCGTCTTTGATGACAGGATCAAAGGGACCACTGTGCCATAACTCCAATGGGTCTGCAGGCTGAACATCATAATGGCCGTATACCAAAACCGTGGGCAGAGAAGGATCAATGATTTTTTCTCCATAAACGATGGGATGTCCCGCTGTGCTGATCACTTCTGCCTTGTCCGCTCCGGCTTCCAGCAATGATTTCTTCACTGCTTCCGCACAACTAAGCATGTCCTGTTGGTGTTCAGTTCTGGCACTGATGGATGGAATGCGGAGCAGGTCCAGCAGTTCATTCAAAAATCTTTCTCTGTGAGTATCAATGTATTCTCCAATCATCTTTTGTGTCATATATACACATTAGTTTAATAAAAAATTAACATAAAAATTTTTCCATTTCAAAAGCATCCCTATATTTGGTGCACGATTGCGTGTCATATGTCAGCCTTTGTAAATCCGTCTGCTTGCAGAAGGAAATTGCAAAGGCTGATTTTTTTTATGGTCTTGCCAACAGTAAATTTTTCTCAACCTCTTTCCAGTTTACAATACTGAACCAGTTGGAAACGTATTCTGCTCTTCTGTTCTGGTACTTTAAATAGTAGGCATGCTCCCATACATCCAATCCCAAGATGGGCTTTCCCTTGATGGGAGAAGCATCCATGAGGGGATTGTCCTGGTTGGGTGTTGAACCGATTTGAAGGTTTTTCTTTTCATCGACATACAACCAAGCCCATCCACTACCAAATCTTGTTATGGCAGCTTCTGAGAGTTTGGTCTTGAAGTTATCATATCCATTGAAGGTATTGGTGATGGCATCTTTCAGTGGACCTTCCTGCAATTGACCACCCGCTGGTCGCATGCATTTCCAGAAAAGTTCATGGTTATAGTGCCCTCCACCATTGTTGCGAAGCTTGGCAGAATATTGGGAAATCTTGGCCAGCAAACTTTCCAGGCTTTGATTTTCTTTTGACTCAACAGCAACTGCATCGTTCAGGTTTTTGGTATAGGTGGCAGCATGTTTGGTATAGTGAATTTCCATCGTCAGGCTATCGATCATGGGCTCCAGGGCGCCATAGGCATAAGCCAATGGTGCTTGCTGGAAGGGCAATGGTTGTGGGGCAGAGGCGAATGAAGAAAGGCCCTGGGTCAAACCCAATGCCATGCTGCCTTTTATACTCGTGCCGATAAATCTTCTTCTGCTGTTGGAATTTGCCATATAAAATCGTTTTTAAAGTGATGGATTTTTTTGAAACCGGGATCGGATTTTTTTGAAAAACCGAAAGTAAAATTCATTGTTGAACAGTTGAGAATCATTCATGGCTTTGTAGACCAAGAACAACCCCACCGGTAACAAAGTTAAGCTTGCCAGCCAGATACCCATGAAAGGAGTCATCACCTCCTGGCGTGCAAATTTTTCACCGAACATGTTCAGGAGGTGATAGATAAGAAAAAACCCAACTGCAACGACCAGTGGCATACCGAGTCCACCCTTTCTGATGATAGACCCCAAGGGGGCTCCAATCATGAACAATACAATACAGGCAAAAGAGAGGGCATATTTTTTATGCCATTCAACCAGGAACAATCTTTTTTCCAATCCCCTTTGGTGATGATCGGCTGCTACCAGATCGATGCCACTCTTCATGAGATTCAATTTGTCAGCAGCTTTGGAATAGGTAATGCTAAAGGCTGAATCAGGAATCAAATCACCATAAGATTTCGCTTTTGGAAAAACTTTTGCTTTTCCCTGCTTCCAGCCTTTTTCAAAATTTTTTCCAAAAAGGAAGTAGGAAGTAACTTCCTTTTCCATCCTGGTATTTTCGATTTTATTGATCTCTTTTTCGATGGAGTCTGTTGATTTCCTGAGTTGTTTCACATTCAACATCTGGTAAGATCCTTTGAACATGCTGTCTGGTGTTTTCAGGACATCGAAACTACTCAGGTCGAATACTTTCTTGTAGGTTTTAAAGCCAAGCCGGTAATAATCTGTCTCTATCGTATTGTAAGGTCCCTTTTCCTGATACCTCCAGCCATTTTCAAGATCAAATTCCAGAAATTTTTTATCGTCGCTAACCTTCATCCTCCCTTTTTCAGCTACAATGATATTGTCCTGAAGGGAATACTGGTTCTCGTAAATAATGATATTCTCGATGCCGGATCCGTCTTGGTCTTTCTTGCCAACTTTGATGGCATATCCCGGGATCTTGTCGTAGAAGATGCCTTCTTTGATATCAAACGCAGGTTTCGCCACACGAATATCATAGAGCATGGTGGTAAACTTCAGGTTGGCCACCGGTAAAATATAATTGGAAATAAGAAAGGCAAATACAGCAATCAGTCCCGATGTCAACAACAATGGCCGCATGAAACGAAGAAGGGAGATACCGGCTGATTTGATGGCCACCAGTTCAAAACTCTCTCCTAGGTTGCCAAAGGTCATGATGGAGGAGATCAGAATAGAGATAGGCAGAGCATAGGTGATGACCGTTACACTCACATACCCCGTCAGTTCCACAATGCTGAGGAAATCAAGTCCCTTTCCTACAAGATCATCGATGTATTTCCAAAAAAATTGCATCACCAGTACAAAAACGGTGATGAAAAAAGTGGCCACAAAAGGTCCTATGAAAGCCTTTAATATGAGTTTGTCAAGCTTCTTGAACATGATCAATTACCCAGCCTGTGGAAGAGGTCATGGACCTGGACATCCCAAAGCCTGGTTTGGTCAGCGATATCACGCTTCTCTGCAAAGTCTTTGATGACCAGGATGGTCTGACTGCTCACTTCCGATTTTTCGATCCTGAATTCAAAATATTCATTGTTGGCAGAATAGGTCCAACGATACCGAATGAAACTATTTTCCTCGGCTTCCAAGACTTCTGCCTTTTCTGTACTGCCATTCCAGCTGAAGCTAAAGATATTGTCCCTTTCATCCACACGATCGGCGAACCATTCTTGCAATCCTGCTGGGGTAGAAAGAAATTCGTATAGAATGCTGGGGGAGCATCTTACAGGATATTCTATAGAAAACAATTGTTTGGCCATTTTGATATACGTGTTTTCCAGTTACATTTTCGTCACACTCACCTTGCAATGATATATAAATATCACAATTGAAAAAATATAATTTAGTGTTTATTGCTAACTTTTTGCTCGTGGTTTTCCCCAGTGAGGACTGTTGGCTTTAATTAATTGATTTTCAATTGATTGGATATTAAATCAATCCTTCCAGTCATCTCCTTCCCTGCCTTTAACATTATTTTTGCAGTTCTGGCGTTTGAACATCGCTTTCATGGCAATGTCATGCGTTTGAGAACTTTTCTATCAGATTGACAACTGATAACGGTCAAGCGATTTTAATTAACTTTGCTCCCCCAAGCAAAGCCTTTTTATGTTTGAAAACCTCAGTGAAAGAATTGCATCCGCCTTTAAACAGATCAAAGGTGAAGGCAGGATAACCGATCTTAACATTGCCAATACCATCAAGGACATTCGAAAGGCCCTGTTGGATGCTGACGTAAATTTCAAGATAGCAAAAGAGTTCACTGATAAAGTTAAAGAGAAGGCCATTGGACAAAAAGTGCTGACGGCTGTGAGCCCCGGTCAACTCATGGTCAAGATCGTCCAGGATGAGCTGACGGAATTGATGGGGGGTGAGGCAAGTGGACTGGAAACCAGTGGGAGTCCAGCGATCATCCTCATAGCAGGTTTGCAGGGTTCTGGTAAAACCACTTTCAGCGGTAAACTGGCCCATTATTTAAAATCAAAAGGGAAGTCACCGCTATTGGTTGCAGGTGACGTATACCGTCCAGCGGCTGTTGACCAGTTGAAAGTATTAGGGGGACAAATTGGTGTGGATGTATATGCAGAGCCGGAAAACAAAAATCCAAAAGAGATCGCCGAAAATGCCCTGAAACAGGCAAAAGCCACCAACAAGAATGTTGTGATCGTGGATACAGCAGGACGCATGGCCATTGATGAGGCGATGATGCAGGAAGTAGCAGGGTTGAAGGCCGCTCTTCAGCCCAAAGAGATTTTATTTGTGGTGGATGCCATGACCGGTCAAGATGCGGTCAACACCGCCAAGGCTTTCAATGACCGATTGGACTTTACGGGTGTTGTGCTGACCAAGCTGGATGGTGATACCCGCGGCGGTGCTGCCCTCTCTATCAAGTATACGGTTCAAAAGCCTATTAAGTTTGTCAGCTCCGGGGAGAAGATGGAGACCTTGGATGTTTTTTACCCAGACAGGATGGCCCAGCGCATCTTGGGTATGGGGGATATTGCGTCCTTGGTTGAAAAAGCGCAGGCCCAGTTTGATGAGGAGAAGGCAAGAAAATTGGAGAAAAAGATACGGAAGAACCAATTTGATTTTCAGGACTTCCTGGATCAATTGCAGCAAATCAAGAAAATGGGTAACCTGAAGGATTTGATGGGGATGATCCCGGGAATGGGAAAGGCCATCAAGGATATCGATATCAGTGATGATTCTTTCAAAGGGGTTGAATCCATCATCAGTTCCATGACGCCTTTTGAACGGTCCAATCCGGATATCATTGATCTGAGCAGAAAGAAAAGAATTGCCAAAGGATGTGGCCGGGACATGAACGAGATCAACCAGTTTTTCAAGCAATTTGACCAGATGAAGCAAATGATGAAAGGGATGGCCAATATGCCTTCCATTCCCAAATTCAGGCGTTAGGGTGAACGTTGTTCTAGCCAAAACCCTGCAAATCCATCGCTTTTTTTGGAGAATTCTCTGCAAGCCTGTATATTCGCAGTCCATTTTGAAACCCTATTTATTCACCACCCACTAAAAATTTTTATTTTTTATGGCTGTTAAGATTAGACTCCAGCGTCACGGGAGCAAAAAGCGTCCATTTTACTTTATCGTTGTAGCGGATGCGCGTGCGCCAAGAGATGGTAAATTCATCCAAAAGATCGGTACTTACAATCCGCTCACACATCCTGCAACTGTATTGATCGATCGTCAGAAAGCTTTGGAGTGGCTGAACAACGGTGCGCAACCCACTGATACTGTTCGCAAAATCCTCTCTACCAAGGGTGTTCTTTATCTCAAGCACCTCCTTCGTGGTGTTGGTCTTGGTTTGTTCGACCAGGCTACTGCCATGAACAAATTTGAAGCATGGCATCAGGATCAGGAGGAAAAGTTCAAGGCCCGTCAGGAAGCTGCAGCCCGTGAGCGTCGTGAAAAGCGTCGCATGGCTCAGCAGAGACCAGCCCGTCCTGCAGCACCTGCTGTAGAGAATGAAGCTCCTGCAGCAGAATAATCAAGAAGCAAAAATCAAAAGCCTCGTTCACACGGGGCTTTTTCATGAATGGAACAATATCAAAACATCGGGAAATTCGTTTCCACCTTTGGTATCAAGGGAGAATTGGTGATGGAACACCATTTGGGAGAAGAAGTCTGTTTTGATAATATCAAAGCCCTGTTCATTGAAGAGGGTCAGGGCAGATTCATTCCCTATTTTTTAGCATCAGCAAAATCCAGAAAAGAAGGTGAAATGCTGATCCTGCTCGAAGGAATTGGTACACCTGAAAAAGCCCGGCTGTTGGTACGCAAAAAAGTTTGGCTTCCAGAACAGGATGTTAAGCAGATTGCCAGTGCCTCTGCCCCTATCGGCTGGCTAGGATTCGATGTTTATGATGGAAAAAAACTGCTGGGCAAAGTGTTGGAAGTCATAGAGCAACCTGCTCAGATCCTCCTCCGTTTGGAGATCAATGAAAAAGAAGTACTGGTTCCCCTGAATGAAAGTACGTTGGTGAGGATCGACCTGAAAAAACAACGCATACAGGTGGAATTACCGGAGGGACTCCTTGATATTTACTTAAATTGAGGAAACCATCCTCTCATGTCTTTTCAGCAGCCCTATATTGCCCACTTTGACCTGGATGCATTCTTTGTATCAGTAGAAAGAATTCTCGATCCATCATTGGAAGGGAAGGCACTGATACTAGGCGGTTCAAGAGAAAGGGGCGTTGTCAGCACCTGTAGTTATGAGGCCAGAAAATATGGTGTGAGATCTGCCATGCCCATGGCCAGGGCCGTTGCGCTTTGCCCCCATGCCATCTTCATGAAGGGTTCACGCGGGCAATACAGCAAATTCTCAGAATGGGTAACAGATATCATTGCCAAGAAGGCGCCGGTTTTTGAGAAGGCTTCCATTGATGAATTCTATGTGGATCTGACAGGGATGGATCGTTTTTTTGATCCCTTGCAATGGACCATCGATCTGAGGGCAGAAATCATGGACAAAACAAGATTGCCCCTCTCATTTGGGTTGGCTTCGAACAAGATGGTTGCCAAGATGGCGACCAATGCGGCCAAGCCCAACGGCTATCTTCAAGTGTTACCCGGAAAAGAAAAAGAATTTCTGGCTCCCTTGTCGGTAGGTGAAATTCCGGGTGTGGGAGAGCATACCCTTAAAAGCTTGCACACACTGGGAATCATGACCATTCAGGATCTTGCTGCTTATCCTGTCAACCTGATGGAACAATATTTTGGGAAGTATGGAGAAATACTGGTTCAAAAAGCATCGGGAGAATACGAAGGATCCGTTCATGCCGAACATGAATCAAAATCAATCTCAACAGAACACACTTTTTTTGAAAATACAGCTGACCTCAATTTTCTGATGAATGAGCTGAAGCGCATGACTGAAAAACTGGGACATGAACTTCGGGGGGAGAAAAGGATGACTAAATGTGTGGCAGTGAAGATCCGGTATCCGGATTTTCAAACACAAACCAAACAATTGTCGATTGCACCCACTTGTTTTGATGATGAGATCATCAAAGTGGTAAAAGAATTGTTTCAACAGGTATATGATGGTCGAACACCCATTCGGTTAATCGGTGTAAGGTTTAGTGAACTGATCGAGCAACATTTGCAAACAGATCTTTTTCAAAACAGGGTTCGAAAAGAAAAATTATACCAAGCCATCGATGGCGTTAAAAATCGGTTTGGCAAAAAATCGTTGGCGAGAGGAAAGCGAAAGCTGGATTAACTTTCTTGGTTATTGACGTTCGACATGGATGGAGGACTTATCATAAAAATTAGTCTACTAATTTTGTAGATTAATAAATTTTTGTTTTCTTCGTGGTATAAAATTTTACCATGGCCATAAGACTGGGTGATGAAGCTCCAAATTTCAAGGCAAAGACAACTTTGGGAGAAATTGATTTTCATGAGTTTTTAGGAGAAAGCTGGGGGATTCTGTTTTCGCATCCAGCAGATTTTACACCCGTCTGTACCACTGAACTGGGACGGACAGCCTTGTTGCAGCAAGAATTTGAAAACCGCAATGTAAAAGTATTGGCCATCAGCGTAGACCCTTTGGACAAGCACCAACAATGGGTAGGGGATATCAATGAAACGCAACACTGCTTTGTAGATTTTCCCATCATCGCAGATGAAAACAGGGAAGTGGCAACTTTGTACGATATGATCCATCCCAACGCTTCTGCAACCTTAACGGTACGGTCATTGTTTATCATCGGTCCTGATAAAAAAATAAAACTCTTTATAACCTATCCGGCTTCTACAGGCAGAAATTTTGTGGAAGTATTGAGGGTAATTGACTCCTTGCAGCTTACTGCCAAACACAGTGTCGCCACCCCAGCCGATTGGAAACAAGGCGAAGATGTGATTGTAGTGCCCGCCGTTTCTACTGAAGATGCCATCAAGAAATTCTCCAAAGGGGTAAACATCGTTAAACCTTACTTACGGTATACTCCGCAGCCTGAATAGCGTTATCTTTGCGGAATGTCACTGCCCGTCAAGCCCAACATCCGCAATTTCAGCAAGGAAGAAATTGGAGAATACCTCGAGTCTATTGGTGAGAAAAAATTTCGCATCCAACAGGTATGGGAATGGCTGTGGCAAAAGCATGCCTTTGATTTCCAGTCGATGTCCAATCTCTCCAAAGAACTGAGGGCCAAGCTGGAAGACAAATTCAGCTTCCCTTCGCTTTCAGTGCATGCTACCCAATACAGTGAGGATGGAACAGTCAAGAGCAGGTTCAAAACCCACGAGGGACATCCCATCGAAGGTGTTTTGATCCCAACGGAAGAAAGGCTGACGGCCTGCGTTTCCTCACAGATCGGTTGCAGCCTCAGCTGTAAATTCTGTGCCACCGGTTTCCTGGATAAAAAACGAAACCTGACTTTCGATGAGATTTATGATGAAGTGGTGCTGATCAACCAGCAGGCTTTGAAATTGCACGACAAGAAGTTGACCAATATCGTTTTCATGGGGATGGGAGAACCCCTGTTGAATTACAAGCAGGTCATGAAAGCCATTGAACGCATCACTGCACTGGATGGATTGGCCATGAGTCCTAAGCGTATCACCGTTTCCACTGCAGGCGTTTCCAAGATGATCCGACAACTTGGGGATGATCAGGTTCGATTTAAGCTGGCTCTCTCTTTGCATGCTGCCAACGATCGAAAGCGGAATGAGATCATGCCGATCAACGAGACCAATGACCTGAAATCATTGATCGATGCGCTGAACTATTTTTACAAGCAAACCAAGAACGAGATCACGCTGGAATATATTCTTTTCGATAATTTCAATGACTCTTTTGAAGATGCAGCGGAGTTGGTAAAGGTTTACAGACAAGTGCCAGCAGATCTTGTGAACATCATTGAATACAACCCAATCGATTACGCACGCTTCAAAAAACCCTCTCCTGAAAAAACAGAAGAGTTCATGAAGTTTCTTGAAAAGAATCGTGTGAATGCCAGGCTGAGAAGAAGCAGAGGCAAAGATATTGACGCCGCCTGCGGACAACTCGCTAACAAATAAATCTTCCCAGCATGAAACGTACAGACAACTTTTCAAAATTCGCGACCAAAAAGAAGAACAGCGCGGTAAAAGAAGCCTTCCGCCAGGAAAAGAAGAAGTGGAAGAAAGAACGCTCTGAAGCAATTGAGAAGAAAAAGATCGAAAAGAGGGAGTCCATATCGATCACCAAATCCAAATCATCAGAAGCCGCACCCATCACCTTGCGGAAACAGGATAAATCCATGCCCCTCAACAAGTATGTTGCTCACTGTGGGGTTTGTTCCAGAAGAGATGCTGTTGCCCTGATCAAGGAGGGCAAATTGAAGGTGAACAATGAAGTGATCCTCGAGCCTGGTTTTAAAGTAGCCCCGGAAGACACGGTCCATTTTTCCGGTAAAAAGATATTTCCTGAAAAAAACCTGGTCTATATCCTGCTCAACAAACCCAAAGATTATATCACTACCCTTGATGATCCGGAAGGAAGGAAAACAGTACTGGATCTCTTGAAAGGCGCCACCAACGAACGCGTTTTTCCAGTGGGCAGATTAGATAGAAATACAACGGGTGTACTGTTGCTGACCAATGATGGCGATATGACCCAAAAACTTTCTCACCCTTCCCATGAAGTGAGAAAGATCTATGAAGTGAAACTCGATAAGCCATTGGGCAAGGTTGATTTTGAAAAGATATTGCAAGGCCTCAACCTGGATGATGGATTTGTTAGGGCTGATGCCTTGGCTTATTCTGATCCAAAGGATAAATCCATTGTGGGTATTGAATTGCACAGTGGCCGCAACAGGATCGTTCGCCGCATGTTCGAGTATCTGGGTTATGATGTACGCAACCTTGACCGGGTCATGTTTGGCAACCTTACCAAGAAAAATGTGGAGCGGGGCAAATGGAGATTTCTGAATGAAAAAGAGATCCGCTTGCTCAAGTTCATGAACAGTTCCTTTGTCAAAAAACCGGCAGGCGGCTGGAGTGAGGAGGAAATGGAAGTTGAAAAAAAACCATCTCTTCCCCAACAAAAAAGAAATCTTTCAGTGAAGCCGGGCAAAAGCAAATCCATCCGCATCGACGCTCGCAAAACCAATGGGGATGATCGTCACACTGTCAAAGGCAAATCACTCAGTGTGAAATCGGTTGGAAAGCCTGTCAAAGCAGTTGAAAGGCCTCTCAAATCGGTTGACAAGCAAGAAGTCGTTTTGAAAAAATGGGAGGAAAAACTCAGTGCAGGTTCAGGTGCATCTTCTGCAGAAGGAAAGCCCCAACGCAAAAGGGTTCCCCTGAAGCCCAAATCGAATACCCCTTTGAAAGTGGTCAAAAGAAAATAGTCGCCTCTATACCATGCAATTTCTACCTGCCCTTTTGCACAAAGATGATAACCTGATGGCCATCAACAAACCTTCCGGTTGGTTGTCCATCCCGGACAGGCATGATCCAGAACTGCCATCTGTCAGGTCTTGGTTGGAATCAAAGGGGGAAAAGGTTTTTATCGTGCACAGAATTGATCGGGATACAAGTGGACTCCTGCTCATTGCTCGGAATGAAGCTGCACACAAGTATTACAACAGTCTTTTTCAAAACCGGACACTTCACAAAAATTATTACGGCCTCGTCACGGGCTCTTTTGAGGAAGACCAAGGGGTATACGATCAGCCAATTGAAGAGCATCCCACCCTCCCCGGAAAAATGCGTGTGGGCCGGAAAGGAAAATCAGCCATCACCCATTATCAGGTAGAAGAAAGGTTCAGGGGATTCAGTTGGGTCCGTTTTCAGATCGAGACAGGAAGAACCCACCAGATCAGGGTGCATTTGCAAAATGCGGGGCACTCACTCGTAGGTGACCCTTTGTATGGTACCGCCGATCCTATCTTGCTTTCCACCTTCAAGAGAAAATTCAAGCTGTCCAAGGCTGATGAAGAGGAGAGACCCTTGCTCTCCAGACTCGCTTTGCATGCCTATAGTGTTGAATTGACCGATATGCAAGGAACGGAACAGGTTTTTACTGCACCATTGCCCAAAGATTTGGATACAACACTGAAACAGTTGCGCAAATGGGGAAATGGATCCCGTTAGTCCATTGAAAATAAAAATCTACTGATGGGGCATGCCCTATGGTGCCAATTCCTTTGCTAGCTGATCCTGCCGAATCTCTCGCTGCACACCGGATGCCAGGTCTTTTACCAATGCAGTGCCGTTTTCGATTTCCTTGCTTCCCAAGATGATCACTTGAGGGATCCCTTTCCGTTCAGCAAATTTGAATTGCTTGTCGAATTTTACCGCTTCATGGTAGATTTCGGTTGCAATTCCCTGGCTTCTCAGTTGCTCTGCCAAAGGCAGTATGCGCAGCATTTCAGCATCACCGGTATGAAAAAACAAAGCTGTTGTTCCCTTTTGTATGCTTTCCGGAAAAACATTCAATTCTTCCATTACATCGTAGATGCGGTCCACACCGAAAGAAATGCCAACACCGGCAATACCCTTGACGCCAAATAGACCCGTCAGATCATCATATCTTCCGCCTCCACCGATACTGCCCATCTGCACTTGCAATGCTTTCACTTCAAAGATGGTGCCGGTATAGTAATTCAAACCTCTTGCCAGCGAAAGATCAATGTTCAGTGCATTGACAGTGGGATTCGCTTTCTCATACGTTGACAACAAAGTCTTCAACTCTCCTATGCCCTCTGTCCCAATCGGTATGACAGCAAACATATTTTCCAGGCGATCAATCTTTTCTTGGTTGCTGCCGGATATTGATATGAAAGCTTCTACCATATCCGCTTGTTCCATGGTGAGTCCTCGTTGGATCAACTCATCCTTCACTTTTTCCATTCCAACCTTGTCGAGCTTGTCGATGGCAATCGTAATGTCCATCATCCTGTCTTCTCCACCACAAAAAATGGCGAGTGCAGTGAGGATTTTTCGGTTGTTGACCTGGATGCTGACAGGTATTTTCAATTTTTCAAAAACACGGGTATAGATGAGAGCGAGTTCTGTTTCATGTAACAAGGACTTGCTACCGGCAATATCTGCATCACATTGCCAGAACTCCCGATAGCGGCCTCGTTGCGGACGATCAGCCCTCCATACCGGTTGCATCTGGTATCGTTTGAAAGGGAGGGTGAGTTGACCATGGTTCATCGCAACATACCTGGCGAAAGGGATGGTAAGATCATAGCGCAAGGCCCTTTCCGTAATTCCTTTGTTCGTTTTTCCATCGAGTACCGCATCAAAGTCCTGCAAGGCCGTAGTTCTTTTGTCGGGATGATTCAATCCATTGTTCAGGATCTTGAAGATCAGTTTATCTCCCTCTTCCCCATATTTGCCCATCAGGGTTTCGGTGTTCTCCATGGCGGGCGTTTCCAAAGGCTCAAATCCATAGGTTTCAAAAACCGAACGAATGGTTTGAAGAATGAAATTCCGTTTGCGAAGTACGGATGCCGGAAAATCGCGTGTGCCTTGTGGGATCGATGGCTTCATGCAGCAAAGTTAAGGCTGTTTATCGGATCTGTATGATTCGATCAGTGCATCACAGGCATGATCGATCAGGCTGAATACCTCATGAAAAGCAGCTTCTGAACGGGCCCATGGGTCCGGTACATCCAGGTGGGTGCCAGGAAAGGAGTAGTTCAACAAGAGTTGAACCTTGGAAGGATCAAATTTTTTTCCGGCAATGTAGCGCATTTCGCGGGTCACATCCTCTGCCATGGAAAGGATAAGATCGAACTGATCAAAATCATCTGCCCTGAAGGGTCTGGATCTTTGGTGGGAGATATCAATTCCATTCAACTTTGATACTGCCTGCGACATATGGTGGGGTCTTTCTCCGTTGTGATAGCCATTGGTTCCGGCACTGTCCACTTTCCAATCCAATCCCAGTTTTAGGCATTTGTGTTGGAGCACGCCTTCAGCAATGGGACTTCTGCAAATATTGCCCAGGCAGACCATCAATACTTTCATTCGACAAAATTATGACAATCTTGTTTTGTGGAATTCAGTCATTCAAGCGTCAAATCTCAAACAGGGGTTTTTTCCTGTTCCTAATTTCCTAAATTGCGACTGTATGGATACAAACTCATTCAGGGACAGGGAAGCCAAGCGGCAAACTGGATTCCGTGTGATCTACGACTTCACCATGGGATTTCTTTGGTTGGGTGCCGGTTTGTTTTTTCTGCTGAACAAATACATGATCGGTAACCTGGGGTTTGATTCGCTGACCTCTAGCATTTTTGGCATCTCTTGTATTTGTTATGGAGTGTTCAGGCTTTACAGGGGGTATTCTACAAAAAAGCAACAATGAAAAAACGAATCTCCATCGCAGCGCAGACCCTGTCTGTTGCCATCCTGTTTCTATTGTCATTCGGCTGCAACCCCAATCCCAAAAAAGCAAAGGTCATTCCCGGTGATGATACCCTAAACTCAGGGACGATCCACATCAGTGTGGACGAGTCTTTCGCTCCCATCATTGATTCCCAGATCAAGGTCTTCATGTCGCAAAATCCCAAAGCCAGGATCATTCCGCATTACAAGCCGGAGGCAGACTGTCTCAGGGATATGTTGGATGACAGTACGCGGATGGTAATCGTGACAAGGGGACTGATGGAAGATGAAATACCTTTTTACAAAGATACTCTTGGGTTTGTACCCGTATATGGGAAAGTGGCCACAGATGCCATTGCAGTGATCACCCACAACAAAGCAAAAGATTCACTCTTTTCCGTTGCAGATATTCGTGCTATGCTCAATGGGACCAGCGGTTACCGATACCAGCTGGTGATGGATGGATTGAAAGCAACCAGTACTGTCCGGTTCCTGATCGATTCGGTACTCAAAGGACAACCCCTGAATGGAAAAGTGATGGCATCCTCCAATTCCGAAGGAGTGATCGACTATGTGGCATCCAATCCCCAAGCAATTGGTTTCATCGGGGTGAGCTGGATCGGAAACCGGGAGGATCCCTCTCAACTGAGCTTCCAGAAAAGAGTGAGGTTGGCTGCCTTGCAATGTGCCCGGTGTGAGGAAGAGATATTTGTAAGACCTTATCAGGCCAATATTGCCCTGAAACGCTATCCCTTGAACAGGGGATTGTATTATATCCTCAAGGAAAACTATGCTGGCTTGGGTAAGGGATTTGTGAATTTCCTGACCCATGAAAAAGGGCAGCTCATTTTCCGAAGGGGATACCTGGTGCCTGACAGGATGGCTCTCCAAGTAAGAAAGGCAAATGTTTCAGAATAAAAAGATCATTTCATACATTTACAACCCTAAAACCTAAATGATGCGTTATTTGAAGCTTGTGAACCTTGTGGTCTTTCTTACCATTGTGGCAACCGGTTTTTCCCAAACCGTTCAGGAAGGAAGAAGATTCATGCACGTGCAGCGGCACCGTGCAGCGAAGGAACATTTCCAAAAGATGGTAGACCAAAATCCTACCAATGCAGAATTCATTTACTGGCTTTCCCAGGCTTATTTCGATCATGAAGATGCCAAAGGTGCTGATGCAGTATTGGATAAGTATATGCAGGGAGAATTGGGAAGCAATCCCCTCTTGCTGGTAGCCAAGGGTCAGGCTGAAATTGCCAAAAACAAAGCAGCCGATGCCCGCCAGCGTTTTGAAACCGCCATCTCCCTTTCCAAAGGAAAAAATGTGGAGGTATTCAATGCCATCGGCAAGGCCAACCTTGAAAAAGGGGGAGATGCTGCCTATGGAATTGAAAAGCTTAAATTGGCTACAGCCATCAAAGGATTCAAGGATCCCTTTACCTATATCATTATGGGTGATCTTTACAGAGGTCTCATGAATGGTGGAGAGGCGGTTAAAGCCTATGAAAACGCACTGATGGTGGATCCCAAAAATCCCATCGCCCGCCATAAAATTGGTAAGATTTACCTGACACAGGGAGCAGAACAACGCGATATATTCCTCGGAAAATTCAATGATGCGGTAGCAGACGACCCTGCTTTCACACCAGCACTCTACGACTTATACGTTTTCTACTTTTCAAGAGACGTAAACAAGGCAACCCAGTACTTCAACGAATACAAAAAGTATGCTGAACCTGGACCTGCATTGGATTATGAAGAAGCCAGCTTGCAGTTTGCAGCCGGTGATTTCAAGAATGCCATCGTAAAGGCAGACAATCTTTTGCAAACCCAGGGTGCCAATGCAGACACAAGGCTCTATCGCCTGAAGGCTTACAGTTTTGACAAGCTGGGGGATTCTGTACAAGCGCTAGCCAACATGGAGACTTTCTTCGAAAAAGCGAAGGCTGATCAGATCAATCCGGACAATTATGTGATTGCCGCCATGAATGCTGCCAAAACCAAGGCTGACCCCGCAAAAGTTGACAATTATTTCTCCAAGGCAGTTGAAGCCGATACCGCCCAAGTCAACAAAATTGATCTTGCCAGAAGGGCAGCTGACTTCTTCAAGAAAAGTGGCCAACTGAAATTGTCGGCTGATTGGTTCATCAAGGTAATGACCATCAAGCCCAAACCTTCCAACCTCGATTATTACAATGCCGGTCTGGCATTCTATAACCTGCAGGATTTTGTAAAATCAGACAGCTTGTTCACCCTTTACAAGACCAACTATCCCAAGGAAAATGTGGGTTATCTCTGGTCCTTCCGCAGCAAGCGCAATATTGATACTTCAATGGCACTGGGCATAGCAGTACCTGCAGCCATGGAATTGGTGCAGGTGACCGAAGTGGACAAGGTTAAATTCAAAGGGCAGATCATTGAGGCAAGCGGCTATCTCGCCAACTATTTTGCCAATATGAAGACTGACTATGCTACTTCCATCCAGTGGTTTGACAAAATACTGGAGGTAGATCCTACCAATGCAGACGCCCTCAAGTACAAGGATATCCTGACCAAACGATTGGCTGCTCCCGCCCCCAAGAAATAGGGCCGTAATGGCTGTTATATGGGGATAAAATACAGTGATTTTCATTCGCTGTATTTTATCCCCATATTTGTTTCATTTTCTTTGCCACATCCCCAATTTGATTAACTTTGCGGCACGAAATCTAAAACGATGGTAAGGATGTTTTTCCTGCAGGCGCAAGCAATTGGACAGAACCCCGAGATCAGCAAGGCAAGCGACTATTTTCCCATCGGAATCCAGCTCCTTTTTGCCTTGGGACTGGTGACCGTCATGATTGCCGGAAGCCATTTCCTTGGTCCCAAAAGAAAAACTTCAGACAAGCTCCAGGTATTCGAAAGTGGTATTGAACAGTTTGGCAATGCCCGTCAGCCTATGGCCATCAAGTATTTCCTCGTGGCGATTCTATTTGTGCTGTTTGATGTGGAAGTGATTTTTTTCTACCCCTATGCTGTTAATTTCAGGGGATTGGGTTGGGATGGATTTTTGGCTGTGCTGATGTTTGTTGGCTTTTTTCTGGCAGGCTTCATCTACATCATTCGGAAGGGAGCCCTTCACTGGGAAGAATAAAAAATACATGCCTGCTGGAACAAGACCATCAGGCATCAGTTATATAAAAAACAATTGAATATGGCGCGTCCGGTTCGTTTCAACATCATCCAGAAGAGCAGCGAAGACCGCGGCATCAACCAGGTACAAATGCCGGAAGGGCATATGGGGGAAGGCTTCTTCGCTACCTCACTTGACAAAGTGGTGGGCCTTGCCAGGAAAAATTCCATCTGGCCTCTTCCATTCGCTACATCCTGTTGCGGCATTGAGTTCATGGCTACCATGGGATCCCATTATGATCTTTCCCGTTTCGGTTCAGAACGCGTCGGCTTTTCTCCCCGCCAGTGCGACCTCCTGATGGTCATGGGTACCATTGCCAAGAAAATGGGCCCCGTTGTTCGCCAGGTTTATTTACAGATGGCAGAACCTCGCTGGGTAATGGCGGTGGGAGCCTGCGCTTCCAGTGGCGGGATTTTCGATACTTATTCTGTTCTGCAAGGCATTGATCAGGTAGTTCCTGTGGACGTATATGTTCCGGGTTGCCCCCCCAGGCCTGAAGCCATCATTGATGGGGTTTTGAAAATCCAGGACCTGGTACACAATGAATCCCTGCGCCGCAGAAATGGTGAGCAGTACAAAGCCTTGCTGGAGGGGTACGGTATCCAATAACCATAAAAATTTATCATGTCACTCAATCTGGATATCATCAAGGAAAAACTGGAGGCGCAATTTGGCGACAAGATACTTTCATGGGAAGAGCCCTATGGCATGCTTACCTTTACTGTTCAAAACGATCACAATCTCAAGGTGCTCACTTTTCTGTTCGATGAACAGGAATTGGGTTTTCAGTTTCTGACAGATATCACAGGGGTGCATTATCCCGACAGAAAAGGTGAGGAGATAGCGGTGGTCTATCATCTCCACAACCTGAAAGAGAATTTTAGATTGAGAATGAAAGTGTATGCTCCCATTGAAAAACCGGATGTTTATACTGCAACGGGACTCTTCAGTGGGGCCAACTGGATGGAAAGAGAAACCTATGATTTTTTTGGCGTCAATTTCATCGGACATCCTGACCTCAGAAGGGTGCTGAATGTGGATGAAATGGATTATTTCCCGCTGAGAAAAGAATATCCACTGGAAGACCAGACCAGGATTGACAAGGACGATGAAATGTTTGGCCGATAATAAAATTGCAGTATGGTTGATCAAGCCAATATAAACTTACCGGAAGGTTCGATAGAGAAGCAGACCACGACCTTGAATCTTGGTCCAACTCACCCCGCCACCCATGGCGTATTCCAAAACATCCTGGAGATGGATGGCGAGCGCATCATCAAAACGGAATCAACCGTTGGGTACATTCACCGTGCTTTTGAGAAACTCGCAGAAAGAAGACCCCTCTATCAGATCACAACCCTGACGGATCGCCTTAACTATTGTTCCGCTCCTCTCAACAACATGGGTTGGCACATGACTTGTGAAAAGTTGCTGGATGTGAAAACACCCAAGAGAGTGGATTACTTGCGCGTGATCATCATGGAGCTGTCCAGGATTACCGATCACCTGATTTGTAATTCCATCGTAGGGGTTGATACCGGTGCCTATACAGGATTTCTCTATGTGATGCAGTATCGTGAACTTGTGTATGAGATTTACGAGGAGGTTTGTGGATCCCGTCTTACCACCAACATGGGTAGGATAGGAGGTTTTGAAAGAAATTTCCCCGATGCGGCCTTCCGCAAGCTTGAAAAATTTTTAGAAGAATTCCCCAAAGTTTGGAAAGAGTTCGAAGGATTGTTTTCACGCAACCGCATCTTCATTGAAAGAACAAAAGGTACGGGAGCCATTTCTGCAGAACGCGCCCTGAACTACAGTTTCACCGGACCCAACCTTCGTGCAGCCGGCATCGATTATGATGTCCGCGTGCACAGTCCCTATTCTTCTTACGAAGACTTCGATTTCATCATACCCGTTGGTACCACTGGCGATAACTACGACCGATTCATGGTGCGCAACGAAGAGATCTGGCAATCCCTCAGCATCATCCGCCAGGCATATGAGAAAGTGCAAGCATTCAAAGGAACAGATGCGGATGTTTATCATGCCGATGCTCCTGAATACTATCTTCCTGCAAAGGCCGATGTATATACCAAGATGGAAGCGCTGATCTATCATTTCAAGATCGTAATGGGAGAAACCGAAATACCCGCTGGCGAAGTATACCATAGTGTGGAAGGCGGTAATGGTGAGTTGGGATTCTACCTGATCAGTGATGGCGGAAGAAGTCCCTTCAGGCTGCATTTCCGCAGACCCTGTTTCATTTATTACCAAGCTTATGCGGAGATCGTGAAAGATACCATGCTCAGTGATGCCATCATCACCCTGAGCAGTCTTAACCTCATCGCCGGTGAAATGGATGCCTAAATCAAAACAAAGATGGTCAAGTTTACAGAAGATAAAATGAAAGAGGTGCAGTCGATGATCGACCGTTACCCTGAGGGCAAACAAAAAAGTGCATTGATTCCGTTGCTGCACCTGGCTCAACAGGAATTTGGAGGATGGTTGAGTGCCGAAACGATGGATTATGTGGCCTCCCTCTTGTCCATTGAACCCATTGAGGTTTATGAAGTGGCCACTTTCTACAGCATGTTCAACCTGCAACCTGTTGGCAAACATGTTTTTGAAGTATGCCATACCGGTCCTTGTATGCTGAACGGAAGTGATCAGATCATAGACTATATCATGCAGCGACTGAACATTGGTGTGGGTGAGACAACTGCAGACGGAATGTTTACCCTCAAAACAGTGGAATGTCTGGGTGCTTGTGGATATGCTCCCATGATGCAGCTGGGCATGCACTATAGAGAACACCTTACCAAGACCAAGGTGGATGAGATCATTGAGGAATGCCGAAACAAACAATAATCCCAACGGAAAAGAAAGGACCCCATGGCAAAAAAATTATTACTCGAAAAGGCACATGTTGAAGGCATCCGTTACTTCGATGTTTACAAAAGAGAAGGAGGGTATCAGGCAGTTGAAAAGGCCCTGAAGATGGCTCCCAATGATGTGGTGGAAGAAGTGAAGAAAAGCGGGCTTCGTGGCAGAGGGGGTGCAGGTTTTGCAACGGGACTCAAATGGAGCTTTTTGGCAAAGCCGGAAGGTGTTCCCCGCTACCTGGTTTGCAATGCCGATGAATCAGAGCCTGGCACATTCAAAGACAGATACCTGATGGAGTTCATCCCCCATCTGCTGATCGAAGGATTGGTGGTGGCCTCTTATGCTTTGGGCAGCAACAGAACATACATCTACATCCGTGGCGAATATGCTTGGATCGTTGCCATCTTGGAACAGGCCATTGCCGAAGCCAAGCAAAACGGATTCCTGGGCAAGAATATTTTGGGTACTGGATTTGATTGTGAGATCTATGTGCAACGCGGCGCAGGTGCTTATATCTGTGGAGAAGAGACCGCCCTGATCGAATCACTGGAAGGCAAGCGCGGCAATCCCAGGATCAAGCCTCCTTTCCCGGCCATCAAAGGTCTTTGGGGATGTCCCACTGTTGTCAACAATGTGGAAACCCTTGCTGCGGTTGTTCCCATCATGAACCTTGGCGGAGAAGAATATGCCAAGATCGGTGTGGGAAGATCCACCGGGACCAAACTCATCTCTGCCTGTGGCAACATCAACAAACCGGGTGTGTATGAAATAGACATGACGATCTCTGTAGAAGAGTTCATCTACAGTGAAGAATATTGTGGTGGTATTGCCAATGGCAAACGCCTCAAAGCCTGCATTCCTGGCGGATCATCCGTGCCGATTCTTCCTGCCAACCTTTTGTTGAAAACGGCCAAAGGAGAAACCCGTTACATGAACTATGAAAGCCTTTCCGATGGTGGTTTTGCTACCGGATCCATGATGGGATCAGGAGGATTCATTGTATTGGATGAAGACCAGTGTGTCGTTCGGCATACCCTTACCCTTGCTCGTTTTTATCGCCATGAGAGTTGCGGACAATGCTCTCCCTGTCGTGAAGGAACGGGATGGATGGAAAAGATCCTCCAGAAAATTGAGAATGGTGATGGAGTGAAAACCGATATCGATCTGTTATGGGACATCCAGCGCAAGATCGAAGGCAACACCATATGTCCATTGGGGGATGCCGCTGCATGGCCGGTGGCAGCAGCCATCCGTCATTTCCGTGATGAATTTGAATGGCATGTGAACAACCGTGAGCTCTGCAGAAAGCAGAATTACGGCTTGGCGCATTATGCCGATGAAATACATGTTCCAGCATAGCAGGGTTCATCCCATAAAAAAAAGATATGTCTGAAGAAGTAAAAAAAATAAAGGTCACGATCGACAACATTTCGGTAGAGGTTCCCGCAGGTACTACCATCCTGCAGGCGGCCCGCATGATCGGTGGTGATGTGGTTCCTCCAGCCATGTGTTACTACAGCAAGTTGGAAGGCAGTGGTGGCAAGTGCCGTACCTGTCTGGTGGAAGTAAGCAAAGGTAGCGAGGCGGATCCCAGGCCCATGCCCAAATTGGTAGCGAGCTGCCGTACCGGTGTCATGGATGGCATGGAAGTGAAAAACATCACCAGTCCACGTGTCACCGATGCCCGCAATGGTGTTGTGGAATTTCTTTTATTGAACCATCCGCTGGATTGTCCCGTATGCGACCAGGCCGGTGAATGTCACTTGCAGGACCTGGGCTATGAACACGGGAAGGCAGGAACCCGCTACGAATTCAAACGCAGGACATTTGACAAACATGATCTTGGTCCCTACATTCAGTTGCACATGACCCGCTGTATTCTTTGCTATCGCTGTGTGTTCACGGCTGATCAGCTTACAGAGAAAAGGGTACATGGTGTGTTGAGCAGAGGAGATCATGCTGAGATCGCAACGTACATAGAAAAGTCACTGGACAACAATTTCATCGGCAATGTGATCGATGTATGTCCCGTTGGTGCACTCACCGATAAAACCTTCCGTTTCAAGAACCGTGTATGGTTCACCAAGCCTGTGACTGCCCACCGTGAATGCAAATGCTGTTCCGGTAAGGTGACCCTTTGGCAACGGGGTGAAGAGGTTTTGCGCGTTACTGCCAGAAAGGATCAGTGGGGTGAAGTAGAGGAATGGATCTGCAATGAATGTCGCTTTGAAAAGAAGAAGACCAGTGATTGGGTCATTGAAGGTCCAGCGCATGTTAACCGGCATTCTGTTATTTCGCAGGGGCATTACGAGAAAATGGTTCAGCCAACCGAAACCTTCAAGGCGGTACACGATGGACGAGATCCTCAACTGCTGATGGACATACACAGTGTAAGTGAAGTGAATGATCCGAATGTTGACCTGAGTGCAATTGCTGGTCCTGCTACTGGTGAGGTATTTAAACTAACAAAGAAATCTTCCTGATGATGAACACAGAATTGCTGGCGATTGATTTGGCCCTGGGCCTGGAGAAACTTCTGCTGATCGGTGGTATCATCACTTTTTCCCTGGTAGTAGCCATGTATACCACTTATGGTGAAAGAAAGATCGCGGCCTTCATGCAAGACCGTGTAGGTCCCAACCGTGCAGGTCCCTTTGGATTGTTGCAACCCATGGCAGACGGACTCAAATTGTTTTTCAAGGAAGAGATCATTCCCATGGCCTCTAACAGGGTACTCTTTGTATTGGGTCCGGCGTTGGCCATGATCACAGCCATGTTAACCAGTGCTGTTATCCCCTGGGGTAGCAGCATTGAAGTGTTCGGACGAAATGTAAGCCTGCAGATTGCTGATGTAAACATTGGTATCCTCTATGTATTTGGAGTGGTGAGCCTGGGTGTCTATGGCATCATGATCGGTGGATGGTCATCCAACAACAAGTTCTCCCTGATGGCTGCCGTGAGGGGGGCATCACAAATCATCTCTTATGAATTGGCCATGGGCCTGTCATTGATCGCCTTGCTCATGATGACAGGTACTTTGAGCCTGAAGACCATTGTGGAGCAGCAAATGAGTGGTGGATGGGGAGGATTTTTGGGATGGAACATTCTTTATCAACCCTTGGGGTTCCTGATCTTCTTGATCTGTGTTTTTGCAGAATGTAACAGAACGCCCTTCGATCTTCCGGAGGCAGAAAACGAATTGAATTTTGGATATCACCAGGAATATTCATCCATGAAACTAGGGCTCTACCTATTCGCGGAATATGTGAACATGTTCATCTCCAGTGCAGTGATGGCTACCCTTTTCTTTGGTGGATACGATATCCCCTTTGTGGATGAGGCATCTCTCGCAGCCTCCTGGGGTGGCAATGTTGTTGCCCTGTTGGGATTTGCAGCGCTGTTCGCCAAAATACTGTTCTTCCTTTTCCTCTTTATTTGGGTAAGGTGGACCATCCCCCGTTTCCGCTATGATCAGTTGATGGACCTGGGTTGGAAAAAAATGATTCCGCTGGCATTGGCCAATATGTTGATCACCGCCATTGTCATCTTGTGGTTAAATAAATAATTGTATGGGAGCATTGACAAACAGAGCAAAAGTATTGGAACAGAAACCGATGAGTTTTCTGGAAAGACTGTATTTGCCTGCGATTTTGAAAGGAATGGCAGTGACCTTCTCACACATGTTCAAGAAGAAGGCTACCATTCATTATCCTGAGGAAAAAAGGCCTTTCAGTCCCGTTTTCCGCGGACTCCATGTGTTGAACCGTGATGCAGAGGGAAGGGAAAATTGCACAGCATGCGGACTCTGCGCCGTTGCTTGTCCCGCCGAAGCCATCACCATGGAAGCCGCTGAACGACAGTCGAACGAAGAACACCTGTATCGCGAAGAAAAATACGCGGCCAAGTATGAGATCAACATGCTGCGTTGCATTTTCTGCGGTCTCTGCGAAGAGGCTTGTCCCAAAGACGCCATCTATCTTTCTGAGACATTTGCTCCTTCGAATTTCACCCGCAAAGGCTTTATTTATTCAAAAGACGAATTGCTCATTCCCAATCCAGTGACTGACAGGGAGAACTTTGACAAGGCAAAAGGATTGAGGGAAGCACAACTCAAAAACAAATAATATGCAGATCACTGAAATCCTTTTCTGGTTTCTGACGGCATTGTCTCTTTTCAGTGCATTGATGGTGGTTTTCAGCGATAACCCCGTCCACAGTGTTTTGTGGCTCATCATGGTTTTCATCGCCATCACGGGACATTATATTCTGATGAATGCCCAGTTCCTGGCCATCGTAAACTTTATCGTTTATGCCGGTGCGATCATGGTACTGTTCCTTTTTGTGATCATGTTCATGAACCTCAACAAGGAAACAGAACCACAGAAGAATATTTGGCTGCGGTTGGCGGCAGTGGTTTCAGGGGGCGTTTTGATGCTGGTTTTGATCGCTGCTTTGAAAGACAATGCAGGCGCCATCAACAGCATGAATGGTGAGGGTAGTATCGGGCTCATCAAAAACCTGGGACAGGTGCTGTTCACAGAATATGTACTTCCTTTTGAGATCAGCAGTGTATTGTTCCTGAGCGCCATGGTAGGTGCTGTGGTCCTGGGCAAAAAAGAATCCAAATCAACTGTTTCCTAAATACAAGCATATGCCTTTAATCCCTGTCAATTATTATATATTTCTCTCCATTGCCCTTTTCACCATTGGTGTGGTGGGGGTATTGACCAGAAGAAATGCCATCATCATTTTCATGTGCATCGAACTCATGCTAAATGCGGTCAATGTGCTCCTAGTAGCCTTTTCCAAGATGCATCATGTGGCTGCTTACGCCATGGATAAAGCAACAACTTCGGGTACAGAGGGACAGCTTTTCGTTTTCTTCATCATGGTGGTTGCAGCGGCAGAGGTAACCGTGGGATTGGCCATCATCGTGATGTTGTACCGCAATATTCATTCTGTTGACATCAACTTTCTCAACCGATTGAAACATTGACAAAAATTTGATTGATCTGATTCAAATAATGATATGAACAAATATGTTTTTTTGATCCCCCTGCTTCCGCTTGTTGGATTCCTGATCAATGGATTGGGCAGGAATTATCTTTCCAAGACATTGGTGGGAATCATCGGCTCCGGTGTTTTGATCGCATCATTCGTGATCAGTCTCCTGGTATTTCGTGAAGCATCGGCTCCTGAATTTGGTACCCAGGTAATCTATTATTTTGATTTCATCAAAGCGGGTGGACTGAACATACCTTTTTCCTTTCAAGTAGATCAATTGAGTGTATTGTTTTTGCTCATCATCACCGGCATTGGATCTCTCATTCATATTTATTCCACCGCCTACATGCATGAGGAAAGTACACCTCATTTTGCCAGGTATTTTGCCTACCTGAACCTTTTCGTTTTCTCCATGTTGCTGCTGATTTTGGGTTCCAACTTCGTAATCATGTTCATCGGTTGGGAAGGGGTAGGGCTCTGCTCCTATCTGCTGATCGGATATTGGTTCGGAAATGAAAACTACAACCAGGCAGCCAAGAAAGCTTTTGTGATGAACAGGATAGGTGACCTCGGTTTTCTGTTGGCCATCTTTTGGATGCTGTCACAGTTTGGTTCCATATCTTATGCAGCCGTTTTTACAAAAGCATCCACAGCTTCTGTGGCTGTTTTGACCGGCATCACCCTGTTGCTGTTTGTGGGTGCAATGGGTAAATCTGCACAGATTCCCTTGTACACTTGGTTACCAGATGCAATGGCAGGCCCCACTCCTGTATCTGCCCTGATACATGCTGCAACGATGGTAACAGCAGGTATTTATATGATTGCCAGAAGCAATGTACTGTACAGCCTTGCGCCCATCTCTCAAAATCTTGTGGCCATTATTGGCATCTCCACCGCATTGTTGGCGGCTACTATTGCACTGAAGCAAAATGACATCAAAAAAGTACTGGCTTATTCTACTGTCAGCCAATTGGGACTCATGTTCCTGGCATTGGGTGTAGGTGCTTATACAGCAGGTGTATTTCACGTGATGACACATGCCTTCTTCAAGGCATTGTTGTTCTTGGGAGCAGGAAGCGTGATCCACGCCATGCACCATGAACAGGATATCATGAAGATGGGTGGGTTGAGAAAAAAATTGCCCATCACCCATATTACCTTTTTGATCGGATGTATAGCCATTGCCGGTTTGCCTCCCTTTGCCGGTTTCTTCTCCAAGGATGAGATCCTGGCAGCTGCACACGACAAACATCCTGTCTATTATGTTCTCGGGGTGACCACCTCCCTGATGACGGCTTTTTACATGTTCCGTTTGTATTTTCTTGCTTTCTCTGGAAAGTTCAGGGGGACAGCAGAACAGGAACATCATTTACATGAGTCGCCTTTCTCCATGACCCTTCCGCTGATGCTACTTGCCTTGCTATCGATAGTGGGAGGCTGGATTGGCATTCCTGCAGTATTCGCCGCAGACATGCATTGGTTGTCAGGATTCTTATCGCCAGTTGTACCCACCCTTGTTCCACATCATGTATCCCATGAGATGGAACTCATGCTAATGGGAGCGATTGTTCTCCTGGTCATCATCATGATCATCATCGCCTTTAGGAAATTTGGCAAAGATGAGATTGTCAATGAAGCGCCCGTTGGCCTGTCAAAAATATTGGCCAACAAGTGGTATGTTGACGAATTGTATCAGGCAGTTATTATCAGGCCGATTGAAGGGATAGCCGCTTTCTTCAACAAGGTCCTGGAAGCCAGGGTCATTGATGGCATGGTCAATGGTGTTGGCAAGGCTGTTCAGTTCAGCAGCAGACAACTCAGGCTGGTGCAGAGCGGACAAGTGGGTTCTTATGTTTTGATCATGGTGACTTCCATCATATTGTTCCTCATTTTCCAATTGTTTTGGAAATCATAAACAAATGCTTTGAATATGTTCGCAGCGTTCGATAATTTCCCCGCATTGCTCATCTGGTTGCCCTTGGCAGGTGGACTCCTCTCGTTTTTTATCAAGAGTGCCTCTGGTGCCAGGACAACAGCCTTGATCACTTCATTTCTGATCTTGGGTGTAATGGCCGTTGCTCTCTGCTATGCAGATTCCAAATATTACATGCTGAATCAGGTAAGCTATGTATGGCTACCCAATGTCGGCAGCAGTTTCGGACTGATCCTGGATGGTTTGACAAGGTTGCTTTGTCTTCTTACTGCAATCGTATTTCCGGTTGTTTTTTTGCTGGTACCCGCTCATCGCTATGAGAATGCCAGCAGGTTTTTCGGTCTCATGTTATTGGCCCAATGCGGATTGATGGGCGTATTCATGGCTACGGATGCACTTGTGTTTTACCTTTTCTGGGAATTGGCGTTGATTCCGGTTTATTTTCTTTCTTCCATCTGGGGAGGAGAGCGCAGGATCAAGGCTACCTTTAAATTCTTTGTTTACACTTTCCTGGGTTCCCTGTTCTTGTTGGTAGGCATTCTGTATATGCACCTCAAGACCAGTACCGGAAGTTTTTCACTAGTGGCCTTTTACAATGTTCAACTCTCATTGGCTGAACAGTACTGGCTATTCTTCCTCTTCTTTATTGCTTTTGCCATCAAGATGCCGATTTTTCCATTGCATACCTGGCAGCCTGAAGCCTATGAACAAGCGCCTACGCCTGTGACAATGGTGCTCAGTGGCGTGATGGTAAAGATGGGCTTGTTTGGTTTGTTGCGGTGGCTGCTTCCGCTCTTCCCCATGGCAGTCAGGCATTTCAATACTGCGATCATCATCACAATTGTGATAGGCATGATCTATGCTTCCCTGGTAGCGATCCGTCAGGATAATATCAAAAGACTGATTGCCTATTCTTCCATCGCCCATATTGGTCTTATGGCAGCAGGTGCCTTTACCCTGAGGGATGTGGCCATGCAGGGACTTGTGCTCCAGATGTTCAACCATGGTATCAACATTGTTGCATTATGGGCTGTTGCTGATATAGTAGAAAAACAAACTGGTGTCAGTTCGATATCCGGATTGGGTGGAGTAGCCAAGAAAGCCCCGATGCTCGCCATTTTCGCAGTTATCGCTGCCTTCGCCAATATCGCCCTGCCATTGACCAATGCGTTTGTAGGAGAGTTTATGATCTTCAATGGACTGTATCAGTTCAAGCCTTGGGTTGCAGCATTGGCAGGTGTTAGCATCATCCTCTCTGCCGTCTATACACTGAACATGGTCAAAAATGTATTTTTTGGCGCTGTTGCTTTTCCCGTTGGTGAGTTCAAGGACATCAACAAATGGCAAGTATTTGTGCTGGCATCTTTGACCTTCCTGATTTTTGCTGTTGGAATATATCCAGCACCTTTCTTTAAAATGATTTATGAAACAGTCGGACTCATAGTAAACCGATTTGTCACTATTTAAAATACGCGAGAATATGAATGCGATCATAGTAGCTGCTTTATGGGGTGTTTTGATGATGTACGTTGGATTCATGACAAAGGAAAAACGTACTGTTTCCATCATTGCCCTCATCGGAATCCTGGCTGTTCTCGTTTCCAACTGGCTTGAATATGTTGGACTTTCCTTCTTCATGATCGACACCAAGGGGATGTTGGCCTACAATTCATTCGGACTCATTTTCAATACAGTCATTCTTTTTGCAACCTTTCTCTATTTTGTATTATCCGCAAAAGAGATCGAAGAGGCGGGTAGAACACCTTCAGATCTCTACGCCCTTCTGTTTTTTATTCTCTCCGGTATCGCAGTGATTGCCGGCTTTCGATCCTTGTTGACCCTCTTCATAGGCATTGAGATCGTATCCATACCGCTCTATGTTTTGGCAGGAAGCAACAAGCAGGATCTCAGGAGCAATGAAGCAGCGCTCAAATATTTTTTGATGGGTTCTTTTTCAACAGGACTCATGCTAATGGGCATTGCTTTCCTTTATGGGGATGCTGGCACTTTCTTTGTAGAAGGAATCAATGCTGGGGTCACCGTACTGTCTCCCATGAAGATCATTGGATTTGTGCTGTTGCTCGCATCTATGTCCTTCAAAGTTTCTGCAGCGCCCTTTCATTTTTGGACACCCGATGTATACGATGGTTCTCCTACGGTTTTCACTTCTTTCATGGCCACCATCGTCAAGGCTGCTGGTTTTTTTGCATTCTTAAAATTATTTGAATCCGCTTTTGGAAAAATACAAACCGAGTGGCAGCTCCTGGTTGCCATCATTGCTGCACTTACCTTGATCATTGGTAACATAACTGCAGTATTCCAGCAAAGTGTCAAGCGGATGCTGAGCTATTCATCCATCGCCCAAGCAGGCTTCATGTTATTGGGTGTATTCGCATTGAATGTATATGCGAAACAGGGCATGATCCTTTACTTTACTGCCTACAGCATTGCTACCATTGTCATTTTTTCCGTTCTAGGGAAACTGAAGGATCATACCATTGAGGCCTTCAATGGCATGGGTAAAAAAGAACCGATGGTCTCCCTTGCCTTGCTCATCGCCTTTCTTTCACTGGCCGGTATCCCCCTTACCGCTGGTTTCTTTGCCAAATATTACATGCTATTGGCTGTAATCAAGGATGGAGGAATGCTCTGGCTGGCAGCCATTGCCATTTTGGGGGCAGCAGTAAGTGTTTATTATTATTTCAGGGTTTTACAGGCGATTTATTTCAAACTGCCGGCAGAAGGAGAGACAATCCTGTTTTCCAAAGGATTCAGGTGGTCTATCCTGGTTGCATCACTGGTCCTGATCCTGTTGGGTATTCATCCGGATTGGATCACGCTTTTGCTCTGATAAAGGAGCGTATCCTCATTTTTTCATTCCCGTTCATCATTCTTTTGAGTGGGGGTCAGGTTTCCTGTTTATTTTTACAGCATGAAATTGTTAGACAACCTTGCGCTAGCCTGGAGAACGGTAAAGGCCAATAAGCTTAGAACCGGCATCACCGTTGCCATCATCGCCTTTGGCATCATGGCGTTGGTGGGTATTATCACGGCTATTGAAGCCATGAACAGCAGTCTTAGGGATAGTTTTTCGACGATGGGGGCTAATGCATTTAGCATCCGCTTCAAGGAAAGAAGAATGTTCGGTGGAGGAGACAGAGGCGCCAATGTAACCAAATCCAATACCAAGAGCGGGAGAAGGGATAAAAAGTCCAATACCGGTAAGATCATTACTTATCACCAGGCACAACAGTTCAAGGAAAAATTTGATTACCCGGGAAGTGTGAGTATTGGGTTGAATGGCCCCCGAAGCATGGTTGTCAATTACGAAAACAAAAAAACCAATCCTACGGTTTCAATCAACGGGGGTGATGAGAATTATCTTCAATTGAATGGGTACGAAATAGCCTTTGGAAGGAACTTCAATAAAAAGGATGTTGAGAGCGGACAAGACATCTGTATCATCGGAAAGGATGTTGCCTCCAAGCTTTTTGGATCAAAAACTGAAAGGGCAGTAGACAAGGTAATCAGGGTAGGGGGAAACAAATATCGTGTGATTGGCGTGACCAAAGAAAAAGGATCCAGTGCTTTCCTTCAGGCAGACAATGTCGTTTTCTCTACCTACACGAATGTCCGACAGCGTTATGCCAATAAGAATCAATCCTATTTACTGGCTATCATGGTAGCGGATGTAAATCAATTAGAGGCAGCCATTGGTGAAGCAGAAGGTGCTTTCCGGGTGGTGCGTGGTTTGAAAATGGAAGACGATAATAATTTTTATATTGACAGAAGTGATAGCATCGCGGAGACTTTTATTAAACTCTTGGGTACGATCTCCCTTGCTGCTGCAGCCATTGGCTTCATAACCCTGATAGGAGCTGCCATTGGACTCATGAATATCATGTTAGTGGCAGTTTCTGAGCGTACCAAAGAAGTTGGATTGATCAAAGCGCTGGGCGGCAAAAGAGGTTCCATTCGTGCTCAATTTTTATTTGAATCCACCCTCATCAGTTTGCTGGGAGCTTGCATCGGTATTTTGTTGGGTGTGATCATCGGAAACCTTGTGGGCAGCTTAATGGATACCCCCTTTTTTATTCCATGGGGAATCATCAGCATTGGGATCATCATTTGTTCAGCTGTAGGGCTGATTGCCGGTATTTATCCAGCCATGAAGGCTGCTAAATTGGACCCAATTGTTGCATTGAGATATGAATAGATTACGTGTCGGTTGTTGTATAAAAAAAGCCTCTCAATGATTGAGAGGCTTTTTTGTATCAGGTTGTCCTGGATTATTTTGGATCCAATGCTCTTTTGATTCGTTCAGCAACATCCTGAAGATGATACTTGCTCATGGCATCAGGCATGGAAGCTGAGGCAGCAAGAACCTCTGTTCTGAGGCTGCTCAGATGGGCGCGAACAATAGAAGTAACATCTGTTTTCTTGGGGTCTGGTCCGGATGAAATCGCACCGGTCATGCTGATGGTCAAGCTGCTACCGGTATTACCCAAAAGGGAAATGACTCTTTCTGCATAGGATTTCTGAAGGTTCCTTCTGTAGCCATCAATTTTCCTCTTGGAAGAAAGTTCAGACCAGATGCCTTTTTTCAGATCACCCAACAGTTCATCCACTCCATATGCATCCGCAAACCTGTTGGCTTCGGTTGCCATTCTGGTCAAGCGTGCAGCGGAAAGAACACTGGCCAGGGTATTGTCTTGAATACTGCCCAACTGATCAGACAAGGGGCTGCTGATCTTGTCAAGGATCTTGTTGTCCAACATCCAGGTGGGAGTCGCAAAAAGCTGATTGTTCAAGAAGGCAACGGCTTCTTTTTGAACGGTCTTGGGGGTTACCTCATAAACATTGCCGCTTTGTTCCACACTCTTGGGTGTCTCGTAGTATCCACCGATGTTACGGCTTACGTGGCCGATATAGCGGTTGAATTGAGTAGCAACCTGACGGTACATTTGTCCGAGGTTCTCATAACGATCTCCTTCCTCTTTGGTCCATTCCGGAAGATTGCTAACAATGCGTTTAAGGTTTTTGATACCGTATTCGCTGGCCTTCATGGCATTGTCGCCCAGGTCTTCACTTTGGGTGCGAGGATCAGACATGTTGCCATATTCATAGGTGCCAAACCAAACCCTAGGGTTCTTTGCCAGACGGTCATTGTAGAGTTTGTTGCGTTGCTTCGTATCCGCATCAACATCATCAGCACCATAACCATAACCCCATTCGATCGCCCACTTGTCGTAGTCGCCAATGCGAGGGAACAAACCAACTTTGCTGATGTTGTCTTCTGGCTGTGCCACATAATTGAAACGGGCATAGTCCATGATGGAAGCCGTATGTCCATTTTCTTCTACCCATTTCTTATCGCGCAATTTTTCAACGGGCGTTTTGCTGCTGGATCCCATGTTGTGACGAAGACCCAGTGTATGTCCCACTTCATGAGAAGAGACAAAACGAATAAGGTTGCCCATCAGGTCATCATCAAATGTCATTTTACGTGCATCAGGATCCACGGCTGCGGCTTGAACAAAATACCAGTCGTGTACCAGGCTCATCACATTGTGATACCAGCCAATATGGCTTTCGATGATCTCTCCGCTGCGGGGATCGTGTACATTCGGTCCATATGCATTGGCAATATCGGACGCGAAATAGCGGATGACAGAGAAACGAGCATCTTCCAAGCTCATGGTGCTGTCCTTCTCAGGCCATTCCTTACCCATGATGGCATTTTTGAATCCTGCTTTCTCGAATGCAGCCTGCCAATCGTTCACGCCTTTGATAAGATAGGGCCTCCATTTTTTGGGAGTAGCGGGGTCTATATAATAAACGATCGGTTTTTTGGGTTCAACCAATTCACCCCTTTTCCATTTTTCAACATCTTCAGGTTTGGGCTCCAGTCTCCAACGAACGATGAAGTCTTCAGTTTCGACTTTTTGCTGATCATCACTATAAATGGTATAGTCGTCTGCAAAGAAACCTACACGGATATCATTCATTCTCTTCTTCATCGGTTTTTCAGGAAGAATGATGAACGATGTATTGGTCTCCAATGTCACCACACCGGCTGCGTTGGCGGCAGGAAGGCTTGGTGTTGGGAACGGTGAAGGGGCACCAAAAGATGCACCTGCACTGGATGCAGAGAATGTTTTTACCGTTCTTACCTCTGTATTGATGGGGAAACTCTTGATGGTTTCAATAAAAGAGCGATCGGCCTGCAACATGGTCAGGCTGAATCTTCTTTTGGCACTGGCGTTCAATGATACCACCTGGTTATCACCTTTGAAGAAATCAGTAACGTCAATCACCGCTCCGGAGGAATCCTTGCCCAATGACTTGATGTCAAATGCCGCTGCGATTGGATCCAGGTTTGAGTTGGTTACCGCCTTGTAGATGGGCTGGCTGGAATCAGCCACGCTGATGACGGTAACTACGCGCATGAAGATTTTGTTATCCGGCCCTTTTTCAAATTTCACGACGTTCTGGTTGGCCAGTTCGCCACCATAGACTCCGCCACCGCCGGCAACCTTGGTGTAACGGGTAATGGCCATGATCTCTCTTCCGAAAAGCTTTTCGTCAATTTCGAAATAATATTTGTCATCTACTTTGTGAACAGTAAACAGGCCTTTGGTTGATTTTGCCTTGGCTGTTATCACATCTTTGTAAGGTTTTGGACCCGGTTTCTGTAGACCCATTCCTGGCATGGAAGGGGGGGGCGTTGCATTGGGTGCAGCCGGAGCCTGAGCTGGTGTCGGGGCAGGGGGCTGATCGCGCCTGTTCTGTGCGCTGACAATCATTTGTTGTGATAGGAATATCGCCGAAACGGCAAGCATCCTCACGAGCAGTTTTGATCTCATTTTTTTTGGTTTTGTGGATGGTAAATATAGCGGTAAACTATAATAAAACAGTGAAATGTGTTCAAAGGTTCTGACGCTTTTGGAACGGAAAATTTGCGCCAATTTGAAATAATTTTAATTTTTTTTTGGCCCTGTGTTTTTTTTGTTCAATTTCCTTAACTTGCCCAGCGCCCTCTAAAATTTCATCTCCAGACACGTTCTTGAAATGAGATTTTTTAGTAGCATTGTAAACAAAACCTTTTTTAACAAACAGAAACTAAAATTTAAAAACGAAAGTCATGGCTGAAACAAAACCAAATGCAGCTGCTGCTAAGTCAACCGCATCAGTTCAACCCAAAGGTGCTGGTAACGCAATTTCTTATCTGGCTCCGATCATTTGTGTGATCGCCGGATATTGTATCTGGAGATTTATTTTGGGAAGTGAATCTGGTTTCACGAAGCCAGACCTCGAAGGTGGTTTCTGGCCAACACACAGAGGCCCAATTGGTGCCTGGAATCGTATGTACGAAGGTGGTATCATCGTTCCATTGTTGATTGGATGTTTCCTGATGGTAGTGGTTTTCTCAATCGAGCGTTTCCTCACCATCAAAAAGGCCAACGGTACCGGCTCTAACGCTGAGTTTGTTCGCAAAGTTCAATTCCACCTTGCCAACAAAGATGTTGATGCTGCTCTTGCTGCATGCGACAAGCAAAAAGGAAGTGTTGGTAATGTAATGAAGGCTGGTCTGAAGAAGTACAAAGAAATGATCACTGATGCTCATCTCAATACTGAGCAGAAAGTTCATGCCATCCAGAAGGAAGTAGAAGAAGCAACTGCGCTTGAACTCCCTATGCTGCAAAAGAACCTGGTGTTCCTTTCAACGCTTACTTCTCTCGGTACACTTGTTGCCCTTTTGGGTACAGTATTGGGTATGATCAAATCATTCTCTTCTCTTGGTGAAGAAGGTGGATCAGGTGCTGCTGCAGAATTGGCGGTGGGTATCTCTGAGGCCCTTTATAATACAGCATTGGGTATCGGTACATCTTCCGTAGCCTTGATGATGTACAACGTGTTTACTACAAAGATCGATTCTATCACTTACGGTATTGACGAGTCTGGTTTCACTTTGACCCAGAGCTTTATGTCTCAATACAAGTAATCTCCTGGTGCATTATGGAATGCATTGGAAATAGCATCTAAATCTTTAAACAAGCAAACATGCCAAGTGTCAAAATAAAAAAACACGCACCTGAAAACGACATGACGCCTTTCGTGGACGTTGCGTTCCTGATCTTGTCGTTTTTCATGCTGGCAACAAAGTTCAAGCCAGAAGAGCCAGTGGAGGTGACAACACCCAATTCGGTTTCTTCACAGGCGTTGCCGGAGAAAGATGCCTTCATGGTGTCGATTGACAAGGATGGCAGGGTATTTGTTTCAATGGACAATCCACAGTCCCGTCAGTTGCTGATTGAGAACCTCAACACAACAAGGAACCTGGGCTTGACCACTGCGGAAATCAAGAATTTCATCAATGCACCCAGCGTTGGTGTTCCCTTCAGTCAGTTAAAGAGCTTGCTTTCATTGGATCCGGAAGCAGAGAGCACGAAAAATGCCCTCAAGCAACAACCCGGAATCCCTTGTGCAGACACTACCGGGGGTGAACTCAATTTCTGGATTCGCGATGCACTTTCTGCCTATTCCGGCAAGAAACTGAACCTGCTGATCAAGTCTGATAACAGTACTAAATACCCCGCTTTTAAAAATGTATTGAGTGCTTTCAAACAAAACGACCAAAACAAGTTCCTGCTGGTGACTTCTCCTGAAGACGCCCCTCCCGGAACTGCTTTGTTTGAAACACGCCAAAAGCAAATTTTGAGTGGAAAATAAATTGATCAACTGTAAAAATTAATCAACATGGCAAGTGTAGATTCCGGTGGTGATGGCGGCGGTAAAAAAGGACCAGGCGTAAAAAAAGCCAAAAAGCTTTCCACGAGAGTGGATATGACGCCAATGGTTGACCTTGGGTTCCTTTTGATCACGTTCTTCATCTTCACCACAACCATGTCGCAGCCTACCGCAATGAACTTGTTCATGCCAAAGGATGTAGACAAGCCAGAAGACCAGAACAAAGTTAAAGAGTCCGGTGCCTTTACCATCATGCTCGGCAAAGAGGATGTCGTTTACTATTATGAAGGAATGGATCCAGCTGCCCCTGGTAATTTCAGGACAGCTACCTTCAAAACCATCAGAGACGAAATCATCCGCAAAAAGCAAAGCACCAATCCCGAAGACCTGGTGATGATCATCAAGCCTACAGAAGATGCGACCTATAAAAATACAGTCGACATTCTGGATGAGATGACCATCAACGAGATCAAGCGATATGCAATGGTGGATATTTCCCCCGGAGAGTATCAACTGATCAAAGTAACCGAAGCGGCTGCAGGGATCAAGTGATTTGTGAAATTTGATAGTAATTGAATCTTATTAAAAAAGCGTTACAATGGATGCAAACAAAATACTAGGTGCCGAGCTGATCGACCTCATTTTTGAGGGAAGAAACAAAAGCTATGGCGCTTATGAACTGCGTACGGGGTATAACAAACGTCTCCGTAATGCATTGCTCTTGACAACGGCCATTGCTCTGTTGATCTTGCTGGCATCCTTCATTTCTTCACTTGATCTGGGCAACAAAAAAGGCCAGGTTGTTATCAAGGAAGTTCAGCTGGAGGAGATCAAGCAAGAGGAGCCCAATGAGCCACCTCCACCACCTCCTCCCAAACCACCAGAACCACCCAAAGTGGAAATGGCCAAGTTCACTCCTCCAAAAGTTGTGAAGGATGAGGAAGTGAAAGAAGATGAGAAACCACCAGAAATTGAAAAACTGGAAGAAACCAAGATCGGTACTGTTAACCAGGAAGGTACCAAGGATGAAGGTATCGTAGCACCTCCTGTTGAAGACAAAGGTGGTGTTGTCGAAGCTCCCAAGGAAGATGACTCTGATAAGGTCTTCCAAAAAGTGGAAATCGATGCTGAATTCCCCGGTGGAACCTCCGGTTGGACTCGTTATGTAACCAGAGAGATCGAAAGGAACATTGATGATCTTCAGGATGATGGCAGGTCCGGTACAGTGGTGATTCTATTCATTGTGGACAAGGAAGGTGCGGTTAGTGAAGTTCGTGCCCTCCCATGCAATGAAGCAGGAGTAGGCAACTGTCTTCCTCCCAACTCCAAGCTTGCTGAGATTGCAGTAAATGCCATCCGCAAGGGTCCTAAATGGAAGCCAGCCATCCAGAACGGTCGCCAGGTGAAAGCCTATCGTCGTCAGCCTGTGACTTTCCAATTGGCAGAATAATTCTTTCTACCAGAAAATACAAGCCACTCCAACAGGGGTGGCTTTTTTTATTTACAAGAGCCCGCTGTATTGGTTAATTTTGCAGGATGTCAACTACTTGGACAGATACCATCATCGCATTGGCAACCCCTCAAGGAATCGGGGCCATTGGTGTTATCCGATTGAGTGGTGCGGAGGCGATTTCGATTGTGGACAGCTTATTCCCGGGTAAGTCGCTCGCATTGCAGCCCGCCAATACACTCCATGTAGGAGTCATGAAAGAAGGGAACAAGGCATTGGACGAAGTGGTCATTTCTATTTTCAAAGCACCCAGATCCTATACTGGTGAAAATGTAATCGAAATTTCCTGCCATGGTTCTTCCTATATCCAACAGCAGGTCATAGAGGCTTGTATCAGAGCTGGAGCGAGAATGGCCAATCCTGGTGAGTTTACCATGCGGGCTTTTCTGAATGGAAAGATGGATTTGGTGCAGGCGGAGGCTGTTGCAGACCTTATCGCAGCAGCGTCTCAATCCGCAAAGGAAGCAGCCCTTCACCAGGTGAAGGGTGGGTTTTCTCATGTCCTCTCCAACATGCGGGAGGAATTGATCAAGTTCTCTGCCCTCATTGAATTGGAGCTAGATTTTTCACAGGAGGATGTTGAGTTTGCAGATAGAACAAGTCTTAAAAAATTGTTGGTGCAGATTGAAAACACTGTATACCATTTGTTAGAGTCTTTCCAATTGGGTAACGTGATCAAAAATGGCGTGAGTGTAGCCATTATTGGAAAGCCCAATGCAGGAAAGTCAACCTTACTGAATACGCTCCTCAATGAGAACAGGGCCATTGTGAGCAACATTGCAGGAACAACCCGGGATACCGTTGAGGAAGTGTTGAATATTGAAGGGGTCCTCTTTAGGTTAATAGACACGGCAGGTATTCGGGAGGGTGCTGATGAGATAGAAGCCATTGGCGTTGAAAGAAGCTTGGAAAAAATGCGCACAGCTGATTTGGCAGTATATTTATTTGATGTCAATACCGCTTCAAGGGAAGACATCCATCAGCAGCGAACTTTGCTGGTTGAACAGACAAAGCAATATTTGCTGGTAGGCAACAAAATTGACGCGATGCATCAAGAAAATGATATGGCGTCTGTGTTTGGAAGTGATGTTTTGATGATATCTGCAAAGAACAATGACCATATAGATTTACTTAAGCAAGCGTTGATTGAAAAAGTGGTTTGTGGTAAAATTTCAACAGAATCAACCATCGTAACCAATTCAAGGCATTTTCAGTCGCTCCATAAAGTAGCAGAAAATCTTTCATCCATCAGGAAGGGTATGGAGGAAGGAATTTCCGGGGATTTGCTTGCCATTGACATCCGACAGTGTTTGTATCATCTTGGCGAGATCACCGGAGCCATCTCCAATGAAGACCAGCTGGATTTCATTTTCTCCAAGTTTTGTATCGGAAAATAATCCCCTGATTCCGTATTTGTTTGGATACCCATTCAGTATTAACACTTAATTGTACTAGAAAAATTGGCATACTGGTTCCGTTTTTTTTTGTGAGGATTTAGATTTGACCTACGTCAAAAAATCAGCACATGAAAACACGCCTGCACCACTTTATCAATGGAGACTGGAAAGGGGATGAATCATCCATCAATCCTGAAAAATGCCAATTGGTTTTTGCTTTTGGCTCATCGGAACAGTTGCTGTTATCTGAAAACCTTGATCCTATCCGTAGCGCATATCCCAATGCCGATTTGGTAACCGCTTCCACTGCTGGGGAGATCATCAATGATGGCGTATACGACAATAGTATTGTAGCTATTGCCATTGAATTGGAACAGTCGACACTCAAATGTGTTAAAACCCATATCAGTGAGCATGTTAGCAGTTTTGATGCAGGGTTGTTCTTGAAAGAACAATTGCAATCAGATGATTTGAGTGGGATTTTTATCATTTCAGACGGACTCATGGTGGAAGGCAGTGAATTGGTGCGCGGATTCAACCATGAGAATACCAAAAATATTCCCATCACGGGTGGATTGGCAGGCGATGCTGCAAGGTTCCAAAATACCTATACAAGTCTCAATGAGGCTCCTGGACAAGGAAATATTATAGCTGTAGGTTTCTATGGCGCCCATATGCATATCGGACACGGATCATTAGGGGGTTGGGATGAGTTCGGTTATGAACGTACAATAACCCGTTCAGACAAGAATGTTTTGTTTGAAGTGGATGAAGAAAAGGCCCTGGATCTGTACAAGCGCTATCTTGGATCATTTGCAGAGCAATTGCCCGGGTCCGCTTTGATGTTTCCGCTTTCCATGAGGGTACCGGGTGCCGACAAATACCTGATCAGAACCATATTGGCTACTGATGATAACGAGAGTGCAATGATCTTTGCAGGCAATATGCCACAGGGAAGTACTGTTAGGATGATGAGGGGAGATATTCAAAAGCTTATCAGGGCATCCGCTACTGCAGCAAAAGACTCTGTTGAATGCCTGAAGAACCGAAAACCTCAGCTTACACTGATGCTGAGCTGTGTCGGAAGAAAAATCATCATGGATAAAAAAGTAGAGGAAGAAGTTTTGGCTGCTGAAGAAGTAATTGATAGCGATTGTGCAGTTGCGGGTTTTTATACTTATGGCGGTCTCTCACCCTTTGGAGTAGGTACTCCCTGTGAGTTACACAATCAAACCATGACCATCACCACTTTTTCTGAATCCTAATTTGAATTTTGGATAAACTACTGATAAAGCAGATAACCATTTCAGCGATGCTATGTTGTATAAACTGATCAAGAAAAATTAACCATGAAAAACGATCAAGCTACAAGCAAGTCATACGATATTAGCCAGATACTTTCCGTTAGCAGGGGAGACCAAGGATTTGTTCAAACCATGATCCGAATGTTTGTGGTGCAAACTCCATTTTATATCAGTAAAATAGTTGATCATTTTGAAAAAGGCAATTATATTCAAATGGGAGAGGAGGCACACAAACTTAAACCCAGTATTTATGCCATGGGAATGAATGATTTAAAGCGAGTGGTTTCTGATATTGTTAATGCAGGAAGAAACAATCAGGTGACGGAAGAGCTGACCAATCAAATTCACATGCTCAAAGCTTCTTCTGAAAAGATTATTCAGGAGTTGAAAAGAGATTACAGGCTATAAAGTCCCAAAATTTTAATTTGGAATACAATCGACTTCTCAAGCGACAGATTAATAAATACCTTTCTGCCGGTATTGAAAGCAATGATTCCTTTCTTAGATTTCTGGATGCGGTTAACGATTCCTATGATGCCTTTGAAAGAGACAAAAGACTTTCTGAACATGCATTTGAGGTCAGTGAAAAGGATTATCTAAATATCTATGGTCGACTCAAGGATGAAATCGACATCCGCAATCAGTCTATTCAAAAACTGAAGGAAACGATCAGAAATATGGAGACTGGGGCAGAAAATGAAATTCTGCTTGATGGTGACAATCTTCTGGATGTGGTAAACTACCTGAATCTTCAGATCAATAAAAGGAAAGAGGCTGAGTTGGCGATGAAATTGGCCAAAGAAGAAGCAGAGAAAGCCAATCAGGCCAAGTCAGAATTTTTGTCTGTTATGAGTCATGAGATTCGGACACCCCTCAATGCTGTCCTGGGTCTAGGACAACTGCTTTTGCGCCAAAATCCACGTCCCGATCAGGTAAACAATATGCAGGTACTAAAAGCATCTGCCGAGAATCTGCTTGCTTTGATCAATGATATTCTTGAATTCAGCAAGATCAGTGCCAAAAAGCTTGAAATTGATTATGTGCCCTTCAATATCAGAAAAACAATTGAGGATATTTTTCATGCCATATCCATCCGGGGAACCGAATGGAACAATACGATGTCTCTCGATATAGACAACCAAATCCCTCATTATATTTATGGTGACCCATACCGCTTGACACAGGTTTTGAATAACCTTCTTTCCAATGCAGTAAAGTTTACCAGAGATGGACAGGTTGAGATAAAACTGACCTTGGAGGCTATCAATTCCTCGAGCTGTTCCATACTATTTTCTATTGCTGATTCAGGGATAGGAATCGAACAGGATAAACTTGAACACATATTCAGCCCCTTTGCCCAGGCATCCAGTTCCATTACAAGAAAATTTGGAGGAACAGGTCTTGGACTAGCCATCACAGCCGAATTGCTGGAATTGATGGATTGTAAAATCAACTTAGAGACAGAGTTGGGTAAGGGTTCACGTTTTTATTTTACGATGGAAACAGCGTACCTAGATGATGGCAAAGACCAACAAATTACAACTACGATAAAAGAACAGGATCTTCAGCAGGCCCAGGTTCTTCTGGTGGAAGATACCCCTTTTAATATCATGTTCACGAAGCAATTGCTGGAAGGATGGAATACAGCCGTTGATGTTGCGGAGAACGGGTTGATCGCAGTGGAAATGATCCGGAAAAAACAATACGATATAGTTTTGATGGATCTGCATATGCCTGTAATGGATGGATATACTGCTAGCATGAAAATCAGAGCGTTTAACGATCATACACCCATTATTGCACTTACAGCAACTGTGTCAGAAGACGTAAAAAACAGCCTGAAGGAGGTAGGCATGCAAGATTACGTAATCAAGCCCTTTGATATAGATATTCTTTTTTTGAAAATGGAGCGTGTGCTTAAATAGTGAATTCACTTGGTTGATACCGCCATACCTATTCAATAGATTATTCTTCTCAATTGTCAACTGATTTTATTGACGGCCTTGTATCACCTTTTATCCTCGATTCATATTTCCTTATAGGATTATTGAGTTCGGGCTTTGTTTTTCGTTCTCTGCTTAGATCGTATTCGTAGAATGATCGGCCTATGGACCGAAGGAAGGGAAATCCTATGGATTCTTCATCGTATTTTGAATCGTTGACGACTCCATCGCTGTTTACATAAACAGTAGCGGATAGCATGAAGTCAATATTGTTTTTGGTGTCCAGCACATAGGATACATCGGTCAAAAATCCATATGCCCAGCCAACTTTGTTGAATACCCTGATATGATCTGGTATGCGGTGGGTAGCGTCATAAAAGAAAAACTTCACATAACTGTCATGAAAGAGTTGCTCATCATACTTTGGGTAGTTGGTTTCTGAAGGATATTGCGAAAGATATTGTAGTAAAAAAGATCGATCTAAGGCGCTCATGTTAAATCTCTTTTTCTGATCAACACTCTCAGGAAAAACAATAGCCTGCAGCATCTGCTGCATATCTTCCAGTGATATATTGTTATGCCTGGTAAAATCAAAAGGAGCTTGAACCAGTGAGTCATTTCTGTTCATATGAGCTTTCCCAATTAAAACGGTAGAAGGAAATGAGAAGCTGTCTGTATTGTACCCAGATGATTGCTGATGAATGATTTGCCCTTTTTTGTCCAAAAACTTAATTCCATTGGTATGACGGTTCTGCTCATCTGTATATCCCATAAATTGTCTCGTAATCCGAACTGAGGAATATCCCTTGGTCTTCAATCTTGAATTGATTTCCCTTTGTCCGAGAAATTGATACATCCTGTTATAGGGGTCGTTTTCACTGATCAGAAAGGCCCTTTTGATGAAGTGAGCTATTGAAGGAAAGCCACTTTCTGAAGAAGAGTCGTTTGTGAGGGCGACCTGTCTTTCAAAACTGCTGTCAAAAAGCATCCTGGTATTTTTATCAACGCGAGGGAGCTTCATTTCATTGAGTTTTTCCAGCGCAAGAAATGCCAAAGGCATTTTGACCATGGATGCGGGATTGAAGTATAGGGCCGGGTCGATATTTAGATAATGATTTTTAAAAGTAGGTTTCCCTGTTTGATCCCTGTCAATTTGCGTGTAGATGATCTGATACCGGTATTCTTTGGGATCAGCCAGTACTTTTTGGGTTATAGGATCTGTCGTTTTCTTCAATAGGGTAGAAATCCATGCATCGTTCTTGGGTTGGGCGATAACCACATTGATCATGATACTGATGATCAAATAAGTTTTTATGGGTTTATGCATGAAACACTCGTTTTAGATGTTTGCTTCAGATGATTGAAAGCCAAATAGGATGGTGATGCTATTTGAGATCAGGTTGATTGCCTGATCAGCAATTCAGTCGACTGAATTCTTGTCTCAAATTTAGTCTGTGGTCTTTTGCTTTCGATGAGCGACAACAACAGTGTCATAGCCGCCTGTCCCATCTCAAAGGCGGGTTGTCGGATTACACTCAGAGATGGATTTAACAATTCTGTCAGGTCGTTGTTGGAGAAGCCAATCAGCGCCAGTTCTTTTGGAATGTTGATCTTTTTTGCTTTTAGGAATTTCATGCAACCCGTTGTGATCTTATCAGATCCTGCAAAAATCACATCCGGTTTTTGTTTTAATAAGTTTTTCATGGCTGTCTCAACCTCTGCATAGACCATCCCGCCATTATCACAATGTGCGATGAGTCCCTTTCTAACCGGAATACCAATTTCCTGCAAGGCTGCCTCATACCCCTCTCTTCTTTCTTTTGCGATCGATAAACCTTCGTTGTTGGATACCAGTGCAATTCTCTTGTACCCTTTGTTCAGCAAATATTTGGTTGCCTTGTAGGCACCTTTGTAATTATCAGCAATAACTTTATGGGTTTCAATATCATCCATCACGCGGTCGACAAATACAATGGGCAATCCTCTCTCATGCAATTGCTTGAGATAGGGGAAATTTTTGGTCTCAGTTGATACGGATATAATAAGGCCGTCAATAAAACTGGAGGTAAGGTACTCCAGGTTGATCAGTTCCCTGTCGGCCGATTCCATGCTTTGAGCAATGTTTACTGTATAGCCATTGGTGCTGGCAATGGATTCGATTCCATTGATCACCTGAGAAAAAAAACTATTCGCTATCTCACAAACAATGACTCCAATCGACAGACTCTTTTTCTCCTTGAGACTTTGGGCATTGCGATTGGGTTTGTAATTGATTTTTTTTGCGTGCTCAAGGATGATCTTCTTGGTTGCCTCACTGATCTCATGACTGTCACGCAGTGCACGGGAAACAGTGGATGTCGAAAGCTTCAGTTCCTTCGCAATATCTTTGATGGTGACGGCTGATAATTTCACATCCTGAAGATACGCTTTCGATATAAATTTTATGCCATTTTCAGGTCCGGCATCGTTATCGGGAACGATTGCGTAAATAAAACATAGATGGTCCTCAGAGCTGCTGCTATTTCTTCTTTAGCATTGCGTGCTAGCGACTGCATTCATATTAAAAAAGCAAATGAACGTATGAAAAAATTGATCTTTCTGATCATGTTGATCAGTTCTGTGCACGGGTCTTTTTCACAACAAAAAACCATTCAGGGTAAAGTATCCGGTGAAGCCGGACCATTGGAGGGTGTTAGTATCCAGGTCAGGGGTAGTAGTGCCGGATACCAATCAGACAAGAATGGTTCTTTTTCGGTACCTGTGACCGGGACCAGTAATCAATTGCTTGTTTTTTCAGCAATTGGATACAAGACCTACTCGATTTCAGCAAAACCGGGTGCTACACTTTCGGTTTCTCTCGAAAAAACGGAAAATACACTGGAAGATGTTGTAGTGGTGGGGTATAACAGTGTAAAAAGAAAGGACCTTACTGGTTCTGTTTCCTCTGTCAGTGCCAAGCAGATCAAGGATGTTCCGTTGTCCAATGCAGCAGAAGCCCTTCAAGGTCGATTGGCGGGTGTGCAGGTGCAGAGTTCAGAAGGGGCTCCGGGTGCTGAATTGGTCATCCGCGTAAGGGGAGGTGGTTCCATTACCCAGGACAATTCTCCATTGTACATCGTAGATGGCATACAGGTAGAAAATGCACTTTCTGTGATCGCCCCACAGGATATCGCTACTGTCGACGTTTTGAAAGATGCATCAACAACCGCTATTTACGGTGCAAGGGCCGCCAATGGTGTGATCATGATCACAACCAAATCCGGACGTGCAGGAAAAACACAGGTCAGCTACAATGGTTCATACGGATACCGTGAGGTACCAAAATTCATGAATGTAATGTCGCCGTATGATTTTGTAAGATGGCAATATGAGAGAAGTAGGGGTTCGATAGCGGACAGTTCCAGCTTCGCTCAGACTTATGGTACCACCTGGGATACTTTGAACGTATACAAGAACCTTAAGGCAATCAATTGGCAAGAGGAGGTTTTTGGCAGAAAGGCCAATTTCCAGAACCACAATGTTTCCGTAAATGGCGGCAACCAAAATACAAGTTTCAACCTCAGTATTACTGCCAATCGTGAAGACGGCGTTCAGCTTGAGTCAGGTTTTGACAGGAATCTCATCAACTTTAAATTGGATCATAAAGTTTCGGATCGGGTAAAGACAGGATTCAGTGTTCGATACCTGGATCAAATCATCAAAGGTATTGGTACCACCAACAGTGGTACCAGGGCGACAAACCGGCTCAGGCATACGATCAATTATCGGCCCTTTGAAATCCCAACTCCTAATGGCGGCATCGATGATTTTGATGAAGCTTATTTTCTGGCATCCTCTGGTGCGATCAATCCTGTCATTCTGACAAGAGCAGAATACAGAAAACAGTTTACGGCCGCCACCTATATGAATGCTTATGTGAACATCAACCTGGCTAAAAATCTTACCTTCCGTTCCACAGCTGGATATGACAATGGTACTACCGGAACCAATCTTTTTTATAGCAAGATCACTTCAACTGCCCGAAACTCAGCTTCTTTGCCTGTAGCTTCTATTGGTCGTCAGACCAATTCAACATTGAGCAATACCAATACGCTTCAATACAATCTTACCAATTACAAGAAGCACCATGATATCACGGTGTTGGCAGGACAAGAAACGGTTGACCAGCGGTCTAGCCAGAATACTACCGAAACTCGCTTCTTCCCGGCTGATATATCTGCTGACAAAGCACTGGCCAACATGGGACTTGGTTCTGCGCCAACGGGTTCTGCACAACCGCTGCCATTTTCTTTTGTTCAACCCCCCAGCAGGATCTTCTCCCTTTTTGGTCGTGCTTCCTATGCCTATGACGACAAATATCTCTTGAATGTGAATGTAAGGGCTGATCGTTCCTCTAAATTCAGTGCTCAGAATGGAACTCTTGTTTTCCCTTCTACATCATTGGCATGGCGTATTTCCAAAGAAAAATTCTTTGACAATATCAAATGGATATCAGACGCAAAGCTGCGATTTGGCTATGGTGCAGTTGGAAATAATCGGATCGATAATCTCTTGTATCTCCAACTTTATGGGGTAACGGGGCAATATGCCCTTAACCATTCCATTCTTCCAGGTCTGGCTCCAACCTCTCTTTCCAATCCTGCTCTACGCTGGGAACAGAATGTGACCCGTAACATTGGATTGGATCTTTCCCTTTTTGGAAACAAATTGCAGCTGACTATTGATGCATACAAGAATTCAGCGAATGATCTTTTGCTGGCTGTACAAATACCGCCAACTACAGGATATACCACCCAAATCCAGAACATAGGAGCCACCTCCAACAAGGGGCTTGAAATTCAATTGAACTCCAATCTGGTGCAGACTAAAAATTTTACTTGGAACAGCAACCTGAACCTGTCGTTTAATAAAAATACAGTGGAAAGTCTTGGAGGTGTTTCCCAGATCACAAGAAATTCCGGCTGGCAGGGCAGTGATGGTGTGGATGATTATATCGTGAAGGTTGGCGAATCTACCGGTCAGATGTATGGATTTGTAACTGATGGATTTTATGGTGTATCAGACTTCGATTATAATCCGACAACCCAATCCTACACCATTAAACCAGGAGTAGCCGTTAATGGTGTCTATGGCACCCCACAACCGGGAATGTTGAAATGGAAAGACCTGAACAAGGATGGTGTAATTACAGCTGATGGTGACAGAGCCATCATAGGCAATGCCAATCCCAAATTCATCGGTGGGTGGAACAACCAGTTTAGTTACAAAAATTTTGACCTAAGTGTTTTTGTCAACTTTGTTGTAGGAAATGATATTTACAACGCTAATAAACTGGAGTGGACGGATGGTGCATTTGGTAATCTTAATATGTTGGATATCATGAAAAACAGGTATACCAATATCAATGACAAAGGAGAAATCGTAAGAGACCCTGTCTTGCTTACTGCGTTGAATCAGAATGCTACCATCTGGTCTCCTGTTAGGGTGCAAAGATGGTGGTTGCATTCATGGGCCATCGAAGATGGAAGCTATTTGAGGATCAACAACCTGACCCTGGGCTATAGTCTGCCAAAATCAGTCCTAAACCGCGCGAAAATCTCCGGACTTCGATTCTTTGCAACGGTGAACAACCTGGCAACGATCACCGGATATTCCGGATATGATCCGGATGTGACGGCGCGCCGATCTGATCCCCTGACACCAGGTGTTGATTTTGCCGCTTATCCACGATCTAGAACTTGGGTTTTTGGAGCCAATCTTTCCTTCTAACATTCAATCTTGGAAAATATGAAACCAGTTAACAAAATTTTGCTTTTTATCCTTTTTACCACTTTTGGTTTTTTGCAAGGATGTAAAAAATACACGGAGGTAGCCCCCGTTTCACAGTACAGCATTGCGGATGCCTTTTCCGATCCCTCCAATGCGTTCAATGCTCTGATTGGTGTATATGATGAGTTGCAGGGCGACAATGGATATGGCATTAGAATCAGCATGTACTACCCCTATGATTCTGATGAAGCGATTGTCAGTGGTAATATTGACAATGGCCGAAGAGGCATAGGTAGATACCAACTGCTGCTTACCAATGCCGAATTGGCGAATCCTTTTCGTCAATTATACAGAGGAATTGAAAAGGCAAACTTGTGCATTGAGCAAATTCCGTTGATGAAACAATATTCAGTGGGTACTGATGCTGAAAAAAAGGAATTGAGAAGGTTGCATGGTGAAGCACTGGTATTAAGAGCCCAATTCTACCAGGAACTGATCAAGAATTGGGGTGATGTCCCTGCTCCCATGATTCCGGCCTACAAACAAGCTGACTTGTATATTCCAGCAGCTGATAGGGATGAGACCTATGATAAATTACTGGCCGATCTAGCAACAGCAAAGGATCTCTTACCTTGGAGAACAGAAGCAGGTCCCCGCAATGAAAGAATCACCAAGGCAGTCGCCATGGCCCTAAGAGCCCGTATTGCACTTTTGAGAGGTGGATTTGCCCTGCGTACAAGTGGTAAAATGGAGAGAAAAGCAGATTACATCAAGTTTTATCAGATTGCCAAAGATGAATGCGAAGCACTGATGGCAAGAAGGGATCAGCATACGCTTAATCCCAGTTATGCGGATGTTTGGCGTAAA